>Ga0325405_1002308_pt1 | contig 19595 bp, 8 predicted proteins | sample PopdelMetagenome_21_FD_205663 | JGI IMG/M metagenome (GOLD analysis project Ga0325405, IMG submission 205663) | Populus deltoides microbial communities from Bellville, Georgia, United States - Xylem-Control-R2 | ecosystem: Host-associated > Plants > Phyllosphere > Stem > Wood/Secondary xylem...
ACTGACACACACTGCCAAATTCTTACCATGTTCTTGACGTCTACTTAATATCATCATTATTTCTGGACAATAATTTTATTAATTAACTGAAACGCCTAATGGACTTGGTAGAAAGTCAATCAAGATCCCACCGAAAGTCAACCGAATCACGAGGGATGTGGGTCTCGAGCTCCTATCAACTACTTAATGCTGGATAAGAACATATTAAAACATGATCACATCATAAATAAATAAATTAATGTGAGACAATTAACAATAGATTTATATAGTAGAATTTGGAATCAAAACCTTTAAAATGTAGCACTACGTACATCTCATGTGGATCTATAAAGTAGTCTAGTAGTGGCCTAGTTGCCTTATTAATTATTGATAAAATGCTTCCCACGGTCGACTCTAAGATGGAAAAGGATTAAAATAAATAAATACATAAAGTAGTCTAGTAAAGACCTTTTATATAGATCTCAGGGCATGCCTGAATTGATCTGTAGATGACAATTAATTAGCCCTAAAATTAATTAGTCTTATTTGTGTTTTGATGATTTGTATGATAGCTTGCTATTAGCTGTGACTATACCGATACTTTAACTAGTTAAATATGATTTAATTCAGTACTCTAGTGTATAAAATGTTTTTATATAATTCAGCAGACAATGTTAGAAAAACAAGATCTCGAGGATATCTTTTATTTTATTAGATCGACAATGAAAGTGGTATCGAACAAGTGCAGTGATTTTATCTCATCTCTTTGTTTTTTTTTTTTGAAGTTACTTGGGACTCTCCCTACCATATCAGATGCTTGCATCCGTCAAGTATTAAAGATAAAATAAAAAATGATCTGTCCATATATAGTGGGAGAGCTGGAACTCCTCGATTCCCGAAAAGAGAGATTATGATCACAACGCAATCATGCCTACAAATATAATTAGATGAATGGCTGCTTCCTCGCATGAATGTGCGAGCCACATCGTTTCGCCTTGGTAGCTGGATAGAGGGAAGGCAGAGGAAGAACATACTTACATAACAAGCACTTGCACTTGGTTGGATATTATTGAATCTTCAAAACAATAATAGCCCAAAATGGAATTAAATATAGACAAAAAAAAAAACAGGAAGATCTCAGTGACATAACAATCATATATACTCTTTGTAATGGTTTTCATCACCAAATCCAGCTTGTCATTCACAAATGCCCCATTCCATTGATCAAACACCTAGCAACTCATGATTGACGTTGTCTAATGATTTGTTTTAGGAGCATTACAAGGGTATTGCTCGAAATTGGACGGCATAACCTTTTTCGAAATACAAAGACAATTCTCAACACGTCATAAGATGCCGCATCGCCCCTTTTTTAAGTTCATATACATAGCGACGATTATATATTTTATGTTTTAGAATAAAGGAAAACTAAAGGAAAGAGATTCAAAATCAACTTTTAGATGAGTTTGTATGCTTATTCCAGCAGATATACCTCATATCGATCCTATAAACTTAAATAGCATCTCTCAAAGATATGCTATGGTGCCATTACATCAAGCAGAGATATATAGGGTTAGAGTTTTTTTTTTGGAGAATACACCAACTTAGATATATAAATAGCACCTCTAAGACCCGGTCGAACCGGAAGAAATCGGTGTTAGTACTATTTTTTTCTATGAAAGACAATAAAGTAACAATAGCCAATCACTATAATTAAACCATAGAAAGAATAGGGTTAGGTCATCTTTTTTTCACAGCATCGATCCAAATAGTATTATTTATTTTCTAATTATAATTTGAAATGAATAGAGCACTTAACTTTTCACCTGATAGAAATTAATATAATTAAAACTTTACCTAACAATTTATTTTTTTACATTGAGAAGTTTCTTTGTAATCACCGTCTCATAGCTGAAAGAACGAAATGATTTGGCTACTGATCGGTTTAGATTATTTTCAACCGATGAATTTCTTAGGGCTAGCTAGAAACTGGTAAGGCTATATGATCAGTAATGCTGCTCGTATATATCAGAAAACGACCTTGCTCGAAAGCCCCCCCGGGGGGGTGGCGCCGGGGCGCTTTCAGGCCAGTAGGTCCGTATACGCCACGCTATAAAAGGCTACCGAGAGGACTTTTGATGGATCCTAGTCTGCCAAGAACTCCCGTCTTAAAAACGAAATCTAGTAACGCAAGTCAAAAAGATGACAAAGTGATGTTAATCAGGCAACTGACTTTGTAGGCAAAATCAATGTTACCTTACCTCTGCCACTGGTTGGATTCATACAAGAAATGAAAAGCATATTCTTTTAAACTGAACAATTATGGTTAAAGACAAAATGTCGGGAGAAATTATTGCATAATCAACGAAGTCCAGAAAATTATTGCATCATAATGTTAGGATTTAATGCGTTAGTTAATCATATATTAATTTTCCGATTCGTTCATGATTCAACTATTCATAGATATATCTCGATTTGAGATCATGATTCAACTATTCATAATTATTTATAAAGTTTTTTTTCCTCATATTTTCTTGATGTTTAGCATTATTATTACTATATATTATTTGATACCATACATAGTTTAATTAATCAATTGCATATCTAATAATTTATTTTGCTAAAATCAAACACTAGTTTTAGTAATTTCTTTACCATTAAAGAAAGCCCAATTAATAAAAAAATAATTTAAAATTATGTTTATTATATTGAAACAGGCATGCACCCTGGTTAGGCATATCGGATCTATAGCCAAAACTCTTACTATCAGTCATATCTCTTTATCACATACATGCTCAAATTATATTAATTAGCTGATCCCATCATAACACATGGTTTTTATTAATTAAAGAGTCGAAAACAAGAGAAAAAGGAGAAAAAAATAAATAAAAGTAGCACAAGCTTCTTCAACAGAATCCATTTTCTTCCACATGAGACCCTTTCGCATCCCCGTTTGCTGCATTGCCCAAACATTCCTTCATGTAATACTCAAATTTCTCGTGCACACTCTCTGGCACCGATAGTAGCACCCTCACAGCATCAAAATCACCAGCAACTGGTAAAAACAAGCAGTAAATATCACTTGTCAGGGGACCCATATGTAATGGTTTACCTTCTCCAAAATCCAAATCCTCTAACCCTAACTTAGACCATTGGGATATAACCAAACTCATCGGAAGGTCCGTTTTTACTGATTTGTCCTCCAACAAATCAATCATCGACCTCACATAATCATCAGTTAAACTTGACTTAGCTTGTTGAACCAATTTGACCCCGTGGTACACGTTGCTAGTGACCAAATCCTGGGCACAAGACTGTGCACATCCTAACACGAATCCGTTCCCATAATACCCTTGTGGTATTTCTGGGATTAACTTTTTCCTGACATTTACGGAGAAAAGAAGCTTGACGTTGAGTGAAGGTGACAAGTCCAGTGCCCTAACCCAAGAACGCCATGTGTGAGATGCCAATACTTCAAAGGTGGTACACTTCAGCGATGGCACGCACTGCTTCTTGAGGTGGAGGATATGGGAGGCAGTGAAGGTTAAGGATGATGGCACTAGTGGCTGAGATCGTAGAAAATGGTTAATATCATCCATGTCCAAGTGGCCATTTTCTCCAGGGGCAATTCGGACATATTGTGGGTGAGTGAAGGTTGTTTCTGGGGGGTTTCGGGGTTTTAACACGTGGCGGCTGTGCAACGGTAAGATTGGCAGATCAAGATTCCGTTTTGTGGTGATCTGGGCCCATGCATGTAAAAACTGTGATGTGCCTATGCCATCACATACACAGTGATTGATCGACGTGCACACGATCATCCCTCCACACCTGAGAGTCGTCACCTGAAAAGAAAAAAAGGTGAAGGTAAATTCTTCAAGTGTGATTTTTAAGAGAAAGGCTCCTTTCAAAAGACCAAATAAAAAATTTACTATGCATTTAATATCCTAAATCAATCTATAATTTATTTTATTTTATAATTATAAAAAATATAAACTATAATTTTCTTAAAATATATAATAAGATAAATATAAATATAAACTATAATTAAAGTTTAAATGAATATCGTACATTATGGTGTGTAGTGAGTTTCACATGCGAAGGCCATTGAATGTGGAACGTCCAATTATTCAATTTTCTGGAAACCAATACGAGAAATAAATTCGGAAAATTATAAGAGAATGGTAGCCAAGAAATTGAATAATAAAGTAAAGATAAATTCGGTAACTAGGGACATTAATTCGGTAGAGAAAAGGAGAGGCTCTCAAGACTCATTACTCACCAACCAAGACAAGTGAAAGGAACAAAGGAAAGTTCAACAATATGTGATGATAGAAGGGTAGGGACATCTGCTACAACATTATCCCGAGTAAAGCCAGGCAAACAGAGTAAAACGGTGTCGTTAGCCATAGATTTTTTTTTTGTTTGTTGCCTTGGCACCATCATGTATGATTGAAAGAGAAAGATCATACTGGACAACATGTGTTTATCTATAATTGGTAACGTCAGAGGATCTGGGAGCACTAGAGCAAATAGGCGATCTGGCAAAATTGTCGAGGATTGAATAAATTAATGAAGGAGCGAAAGCACATTAGCCATTGGTAGGTGCTAATTAATTATAAAAATTATTAATTAAGCAACAAGTCAGTCAATAAACACTCTGATTGCTCATTTCCAGTAAGTTGATTTGTTGCATAGTATATTAATTAACCATGAATAATTCAGGGTCTAGGAAATATAATGATTTTGAGAAAAAAAATTATTCAAGAACCCTGAAGAAGTAAGTGACTCTCGGAAAACAAAAGCCAACAGGAGAACATTTCAAGAAAAGTCTCTGCAGGAAATACGAAAAAAGAAGAAGAAGAAGCTAACCTGAACTACAAGAGGAGGAATATCCAAGAAACTCTGAGCTTCCACCCTGTATAGAAGTTTTCTCCAGGACTTGTTTGGTTTCATGGAAAGATCAAGAAACTCTTCAGCAGTTATATCCATGAAAGCTTCAGCAAAGACAGCACCTTCTCCATTGCAATCAACCTCAAGCTTTTGATCAACTTCTGTGCTGGCTCTCAACCTCCCAGCTAGAGGGTAGTAATGCACAAGAACTTTGGAGAGTGAATATTTCAAGATATCAAGGCTTATAGATTTTTTGAAAAGGTAGAGATATTTAATGGAGAACCTTAAGAACTTTTGATCATCAAGATTGGAAAGGTACAGAGAATGCTTTGGTGTTGGGCTGCTTGGAAAGATTAAGGTTGGTTGGTTCTGATAGAAACAGTCTGGAAGTTCCGGTAATTTTAACATGTTTTCTAGCTAGCTATTGTTCTTTTCGTACTCTTCAGGTGCTGGTTGACGATGATGATGATGATGGATAAGTTAGAGAGAGAGAGAGAGAGAGAGAGTACGAGTTGAATGATAGACAATTGAGAGAGTGGGAGAGAAGACAGGAGGTAGAGCTTTTGTAGACAAGAGACACGGAGATCTACGGTTAGATATGGTGAAGGTACGATCCGATTCCTTTATAAGAGTGAGGCTAAGAAGAGAGCGTGCATTTCTACCTTTTATAAGACCTTGTCCGTACACTTGACATTTTAGCATCATAAAAAACACACACACACTATATTTATAAATACACTATATATATATATATATATATTTTTTTATTTACATGGCCCGCGTGATGCTGCGGGTTTTTTTTGTATAAAAAATATTTTAAAAAAACTAAAATTTAAAGGTGTTAGGTTTTTCTGTAAAGCTATACCCAAGAATCTTGGGCTGAGTTGCAATGTCTGACCTAAAAATAATATTTATAATATTAATAATAACATTAAACTTGCATTACCCAAGTTTAAGTGAGCCTGGCTGCAACACCAGACCCAATAATATTGGATGTGAGTTTGGCTATAAGGTTGTGTTATAAAAGTATGATAATTAAATAGATTAATTAAAAAGAAAAAAACCAACAGGAAGAAAAAAATTAATGAAGAAAAAGAAAAAAATCTGAATTAATTGGGTTAACCCATAAAACCTGGGATTCGTGTCATGAAAGTTTGATAACTAAATAGAAAAAAAATTGACAGGTTTACCCAGAATTAACTGGGTTAACCCATCAAAACAAGTTAACTCGTCAAATCAAGTTAATCCATCAAACCCGGGATCCGTATCATGAAAATATGATAACTAAATAAAAAAAATTTAACACTAACAAACTAAATCAAACAAAAAAATTCATTAAAAAAACAAAAAAAAATAAAAAAAAACAAAAAACAGTTCTATAATAAAATATAATATAATAATTATAATAATATAATATATTAATAAGTGAAAGGCGTGTGGAAGCTACAGTGCTTTTCCCACGCCTTTTAGAATATTACTTAATACACACACACACACTAGTTATATGACCCGCGCCATGCCGCGGGTCAATTTATTTTGTATAAAAAAAATTAAAATTTAAAAGTGTTAGGTTTTTTTGTAAAGTTATACCCAAGAGTCTTGGGTTTGGCTGCAACATCTGACCTAAGAGTAATATTTATAATATTAATAATAACATTAAACTTGCATGACCCAAGTTTAAGTGGATTTGGCTGCAATACCAAACCCAATAGCATTGGATGTAGGTCTAGCTGCAAGGTTGTGTCATAAAAGTGTGATATTAAATATATTAATTAAAAAAAAACCAACAGAAAGAAAAAAAAACTAATGAGAAAAAAGGAAAAAAATCTGAATCAATTGGGTTAACTCGCCAAATCAGGTTAACCTGTTAAACTTGTGATTTGTGTCATGAAAATGTGATAACTAAATAGAAAAAAGATTTAATATTAATGAACTAAATTTTTTTAAAGAAAGATTAATTAAAAAGGAAAAGGCAAAGAGAAAAATACCTACAGGAAGGAAAAAACTAATGAAGAAAAAGAAAGAAAAATCCAAACCAACTAGGTTAAACCATCAAACCTGGGATCCGTGTCATGGAAGCCTGATAATTAAACAGAAAAAAATGTAATATTAAGAAACTATAGAGAAAAAAAATAAACTAAAGACGTAAGTTTTTTCACTGTGGATTGCACCGTGCTATTCAAAGTAAAAGGCTTAAAAAGAAAAAGAAAAAGGAAAAAAAAAACAAAGGCATGCACCACGGGGTTAATTTTTTTTTATTGCATAAAAAATATCAAAAAATGCTAAGATCTAAGAGTGTTAGGTATTTCTGCAAAGATATACCCAAAAGCCTTGGGTTTAGCTGCAACGCTTGACCTAAGAATACTATTTATAATATTAATAATAACATTAAACTTACATAATTTAACCCTAAATGAGCCTGGCTGCAGCACCGGACCCTAGAGCATTGGATGTGGGTTTGGTTATAAGGTCGTGTAATAAAAGTATGATAATTAAAAAGAAAAAAACAAAGGAAAAAAAACTAATAGGAAAAAAAAAACTAATAAAAAAAAGAAAAAAATCTGAATTAACCGGGTTAACCCTTTAAACCAGGTTAACCCATCAAACCTGGAATTCGTGTCATGAAAGTTTGATAACTAAATAAAAAAAATAATTGACGGGTTTACCCAAAATTAACTGGGTTAACCTGTCAAACCAAGTTAACCCGTCAAGTCTGGGATACGTGTCATGAAAGTCTGATAATTAAATATAAAGAAATTTAACATTAACAAACTAAACTAAATAAAAAAATTAATTAAAAAGAAAAATAAATTTAGGTTAACTCGTCAAATCAAACTAACCTATTAAACCCGGAATCAAACAAAAAAATTCATTAAAAAAATAATAATAAAAAAAATAATTTAGCATTTCATTTAATATATAATATAATATAATAATTATAATAATATAATATATTAAAGATGAGAAAGTGAAAGGCGTGGGAAAGGAAAAATAAAAAAGTGAAAAGCGTGAAAAAGCTATAGTAGTTTTTCCACACTTTTAGAGTATTACTTAACATATATATATATATATATATATATATATATATATATATAGTGGTAGAACATCAAAATTCCAATATCGAGAGGGAGCATATATTTTGTCGGGCATCACCTAGAAATATATAAGATCATGGAATATTTTTAAGATTCAAGGGCCACCGATGCTATATATAGTATTTTTTTTTCATTTAAAATGAATATATGTAATCGATATTGGTGTGCGTTTGATAATATAATTAATTTAAAGGGTGATTTCAAAATATTTTTTTATATAAAATAAATTATTTTAATATATTTTAAGTATATTTCGATGAATTTTACATTCTTATTGTCATACCTAGCTAATAGTTTTTACCTGTTTTATCAAAAAACAATTAATAAAAAGATTGGGGAGTGAATAACAGGCAAAACAAAAGAGAAGAAAATAAAAAAAATGATAATTGAACATATTGATATTATTTGATTATGATTAAGAATGAAATGAAGAGATTTTAAATTTAATGATAATATTTGCTCGTGATTAAGAAGGAAATGAAGAGATTTTAAGCTTGATATAATGGAAATTTTGAATTTTGAATTATAAAATCAGCAAAAAATTTGGATTCTCTAAAGGAAAAAAATAATAATACGTGATAGGAATTCTTAATTATGGAAAATGAGAAATTAAGTGCGTTGAAATTAAGACTTTCATTAAAGAAAAATAATAAATAATCTTATTCAATTAATTTTTAGTTTATTTTATATATAATAAAATGTAACAATATAAGTAGAGGACAGAAAAGAGAGGAAAACATGGACCCTTTTGGCTAACTGTCCCGTATCAGTAAAAAAAAGAAGAAGAGAGGAATTTTAAGAGATAATTCCAAGAGAAAAATAATAATAAAAAAAGACATGTAAAAGGAAAAAAAAATCTCTTTGCAAAAATAAAAAGAGTCGCCAACATAGATCTTCATTCTCTTCCAAGATTGTTTTTAGTTTGTTGAATCATATTTTATCTCTGATGAGGTAGAGGAGGAGATCACTCATGATCAAGCTCTTAAATAATTAAGCTCGTGAAGCTCTTCTATATAGTCTATTGTATGCAACGAGTACTCTCTTCTTTATTTTAAAATTTCTGTTCTCAACGGAACCATACTACCAGAGCAAGTTCGATAACTTATCGGCATAATGCCACTTGAAAAACCAAAAAAAAAAAAGGTTGATTGAAGATGCTTGGCTCAATCATGTCATATAGTTATTAAACTTAAATGAATAAATGAGTTGGTCTGATAATTTATCAACTCAAAGCTTGTGTCAGGATGAATTTATTTTCAAATTAAAATGAGAGTGAATTTAATCGAATATAGATACTTTGGTTGAACTAAAATAACTTAAATTGTCATGACCAACCCGAAAGATAACTCTTAGACCGCGACTAAAGTTATGTTTGTGAGTGAATACATAGCTAATTCCTCTTAGTGAAAGCAATATTTTCTATGAAAGAATAATAAATCATAAGAAAAGCGATACAGGTAGAAACTAAAAATAACAATAAACAAAGAAAAAACATAAAAATTTTAATGAGCGAAATGGATTGCAGATACAAACTCCAAATTCATAGATTTTATTTTCTCTAGAATTGTAATCCTTCAATTCCCTCCTTTAGGAGATTTACAAAGTCTTAAATGGACTAGAAACCTTATTTCAACTAGGAAACAAAATAAAAATATAAAATTACTGAGTAAAGAAGCATGAAATCCAAAAATAACAAGAAAAATCATAAAAATTGTTAAAATCAAGGGCCCAAGGCGGGATTTTCAAAACCTAAAGATTCAACAATGAAGTTTTTTTTTAAGGAAAACGACCTCTAAAAACTCTTATAAAAATTTAAGTACAATCCAACGATCGAATCGAAAGTTATGATCTTTTTGAGCTGTTATTATGATATGGCGTGATCAAACTTCTTCTTGAAACTAGACCCATCCCTCTCGTCCATAAACATATTTGCTAGGCTATCTATGTAATCTGTTTGGTGCAAATCCTTATCTAGTTATGGTAGAATCATATATGTCTGTATAAAATCACAAACACAATTACATTAAAAAAAAGAGAGAGAGAGAGATATCGGTAGACATTAATCTGCTTGCAATGATTGATCTTATTTTATGATATGGAGTGTGAACATGGATGTCCATTTTCATTAAAAACAAAATTACATTTCTTGTTATTAGGATATAATGATGGTTGAAACTAGAAAAGATTAACTGAAAGTGCCATTATAAAATCTATAAAGTTGGAGAGTAAATATTAATTTTATTTTTGAAGGGACTAAATGCATAACTATTGTGAAAAAATAAAACATTTAAATACTAAAATGAATTTTGTTTAAAACTTTGGGGGTGCCAAGCTACCCCAAAGCTTGCCGGAGGCACCGGCCCCTGGATACAATATTACTCTATAAAATTTAATTACCTGATTAGCACAGTCACTCTTGTTAATCAAAACTGCATGCCATCCAAATCATGACATTTGCTTTTATTTATAGCCTGGTTCCAGTGATGATCAATTATTTCTGTTTATGTGTGTGTACATACATAGCAAGTGACTCAATCCCAGCCCAGGATTTCCCTAATTTGTCCACTGGGATTTGCTACGTGCAAATATGGTCTCTTTTAAGAAACATGTCGAGTTGATGAGTAGCAGTGCTGTGATGGAGAAAAAATTTGTCTGCAGATTGCTGCAAGAATATCGGAAACATCCAGACAAGCTTAGGGCCTGGCTTCCGCTTGGTAGCAGGACATTCTGGGCAGTATTTCCCGCTTGGAGGTTATGGGACTAAAATCTGCCAAGGTAGCAATGTATTGGATACCATGTCTTATCCTCAGATTTTTCTGAATTCTTGCCTCAAATTTATTAAACCTGATCCAGATCTTAATCTGGCTTAATGTTCAAGTGATAGATTGAGTGGATTAACCATGAAAATTAAAATAAAGATGTTTTAAAGTTTTTTTTATAAAGTTAAATTGGGTTTTGATCGGCTTAGTCGAATCTAAGTTATTTTTGAAAAAAAACTTGAAATGGGCAAGAGTCGGCCGGCTAAGTTCTGAGTCAGCTTTCTACCCGAGCTAAGTTTAATAATTGTATATATAAAAAAAACAAAAAGAAATGAAAAAATAAAGAAGAAGCTTTTGGACTTGGAATTTGTTTACGGGCAAGTGCTGCTGCACATATTGCTTTCATTTTTGGGGCAATGTTCTTCGTTCCATATCTCTAAAAATCTAGGCGCTTGGCAGCCTAAGATTCCAGAGCAGCTGTGATCAGCTTTAGTCATCTCAACAAAGGCAGAGATGATGTGTTGCCAAAATGTTCCCAAAATATTCACGTACCTTCTTATTAAGCAGACTTCCCTCTTTTCTCTTTTTTGAGATTAACCTTATCAAGCAAAAAGCCTGCTCACATTGGTATTTTTTTTCATTAAACTTTTGCCGCCCCGGCGGGGCATTGATTTGGACTTCTGCTTTCTAAACTACATGTGTAGGGATAATTAATTAAAAGAGCACATTAATGCTTTATGCTACTACAGGGACCTAAATTAGCTTTAGTTGATTTTCAGTTTCAACTAAACTTTAGTTGATTGAAATGATTAAGCATGATTCCTGCTGTCGACATATATATATATATATATATATATATATATAGACACACACACACACAAACACACACAAGTAGTCAAAATAAAGCACTGAAAAATCCTATCATGCAGAAAGGGAAAAAAGGCTTCGACAGATAAAGGAGGGAACAAGCATCAAGTTCCTAGAGCTGGTATTAATTGCATAAATATTTCACATCATAGAAAATCCAAGACTTGACATTAAAAACTTTTCCTGACCATCTCTAAGTTTAAAAAACGCTGAATATTTCCATGGTATCAGGTAAAATTCTCTTAAGTTAGCCTTTTAGAATATACTTTGTTTCGAGCAATTTGTTTTTTCCTATCCCAAGCATAACATATATTACATTAAGCCGCCCAACTTTTACCCATGCACATTTTTAGTGACTCGAGATGAAAAAAGTGGAATCAAAGTTCTTGTCAAACCCACCTTAATTATAATTTATACAGGCATATATGCCCTAATGAGAGCATGTATATATATATATATACACCTCAGACAATACATAGAATAGAGAGATTTCCAATCAAAATCTCCCTTCCTACTATTCTAGTACTTGTCTGTAATTGTTACTTGCATGGCATGGCAAGTTCAGCTAGTAATTATGTGGCACCGACAATATTCCACTACAAGCTAGCTAGGATAAGCCATCGATCATTCTAGGCTGGAATCGAAACCTTTGAAATTAAGAAACTTCCAGCATGTAAAAGGGCAACTTCGAGACTCTTTAGTTACGATGATATTGCCCCCAAACCAATCAACTCATTCTCTGGAATTTAAGTGCTCATCTTGCATTATTTCACTCACTAACATATTAAAGTTTCATTCTTCCAAAATAAAATGTCTTTTTTATTATTTCATTATAGAAAATATTTTCAAATTAAAAAATAAAACATGTTAAGATTGGAAACATGGTGTAGCCTACCTCAACAAAGTTCACCAACGCAGAAGGTTGGACATATATATATTGGTGGGGGGGTGGGGGGGCGTAAAAAGGATGGATTTTTGTAGCAAGCTCGAGAACACCAGCTGTCAATATAACTTGTGAAAATCACTAAAGTATGGGATGTCCATCCCTTTCATTTTTTATTTGTTTCTTGACTTCTTAAAATATAATAGAAAAGTACATAATATTTTTATAAAAACATTCAAAAAATAAATCCAGCAGTAAATGTATAGAAAAATAACATTTTTTTTATTTTTTCTAATTATTATTAATTCGTTTTAATTGAAACTAATAAAAATATGACATATGTCGCTCCTTGCCTTTAAAAATCAAAATAAGATTAATTTAACCATGAATAAAGGGGCTTTTACTGCCTAACAAAACAAATTATAAAAAGTAATTATCCAAAATAAAACCACAAGATGTCTTTATAAAAAAAAAAAGCGAGACCACATGAGCCTCTTCTCTTGTCAAGCCATAGCCGCACGGGATTCTGTGGTTTGGGCCAACTGAGACAGAATTACCTCTGTAAAAAAGATCACATGTAAAGCTGAAGCCCAAATAAAACGCATTGGTCTCTTTAGAAATTAGGTTGATTTGTAGAATCCAGCCCAGCTTATTTTTCTCAGGTGTTTTTCCTTTAACTAGCGGTCTCTTAAGAGAAGCCCACAAAATCACCCTAGTGACAGGAGCAGGAGCAGGAGCAGGAGCAGGAGGACCAGGTTCAGGGGGGAGCAAGTAAAAAAAATCAAGGGGGCGAAATTAAAAGAAAGTAAGTCTCCCTAGAAAAAAATAAAAAAGAAAGGAGGGGCTGGGAAAAATTTCCTTGCAGGGCCGGGCCCCTGCCAGCCCCCCCTGCCTCTGCCACTGACCAGGTTAAGTTTTTTTTGAACCGGTCCAGGTTCTGATTATCTAGATCCCGAATCAACACCGGTTCAGTTTTTAAACAACATCTCCATCCACCCATGTTTTTCCGAATTGAATTGATGCCGCCTCTTCCCATCTGCAAGTGAATTGTTAACATGATGTGACAGAAAAAATAATGCTTGTTGAGATGCATAGCAGAAAAGGACATCAAATAGCGAATGTCTCAATAATGGATAATATATTATACATCACCTACCCAGTAAAGAACTCCTGAGTGGTGCCCTAGGACTGATCTGGTCATGCGCAGATCTTTATTTTCTTCTAGTGCCGCACAACGTTTCTCTGGCCAGGAGTTCATTAAATAACGAAGAAAGCTTGTGCTAATCTACAAGTGTATTTGCCTCTCAAACAGACAGAATCATTTGAAAGGCACAGCTGAAAAGAAAAACTAGACAGAAAATTCATATATTTACTGGGAAATGACAGTAGAGCATGAAATTCAGAGGGGAGTGTTGTCGGCTTGAAATTTGTTTCACGAGTTAGTTAAGTTTAACATGCGGATTAGATCAATTAATTTGATTTTTATTAATTAAATTACGTTGTTTTATTTTTAAAATAAAAAACCTTTTATTTTTTTAGACAAATTCAAAACGATAGCGATTTGATAAAAAATTAATTTAAAATAAAACTCAATCAAACTCTAAGTTAAATAATTACTAAATTAATCTACTAGATCTAGTGGGGCACTTCTATAATTATTAAAGGCAATCATACATCTAATTCTCCATTTTTCTTGAAAGTGTAAAGGCTACGCAATAATATCTTTTCCGTTGAAACAAATAAAAGTGAGGGTTGATGTCGGCAATTAAATTTGACTTTCATAGTATCTTTGTCCCGTATTGTGGACTTCCCCCATGGAAGTCACCTCCTGGATAAGGGTAATGATTTTTCTGCTTACACAAAAATAAAATAAAAATAAAAATATTCCAAAGGATTCAACGACGACGTCGTATTCTCGGCTCTATCCAAGCTATCAAATGACAGCCATAAATAGATAAAGAAAAAACCCGTACCATTCGTTCCAAGGAAAGAAAGCCAGCCGGAAAGAGCGAGCGAGAGAGTGATGCAATAAATATAATAATGACATTAGAACAAAATAATAATAATAAAAGACATCCTAACTTTCCTGAGTACCTTAACATTTTTCTCATTTTAAATTCTCCAACGAACAATTATTAGTCTTTTACTTTCTCTTTACTAAGTCTGTCTGATTCTGATCTCTACCAGATAACGAATCTTGATGCGCTGCAGAAAATCTCAACCATCGTTGACAAAATCACACACACCTACCAGAGATCCAACTCTCACAGCTTCATTAAACCCACCAGGGATCCGTATCCGTGCAAATTATGGCGCGAAAGTGATTAGTGAAGGAGCTGGAACTGTTCAAAATGGGAGAACTTCTTAGTGATGTTTGAGGGTCAATTTGGAAAGAAATTTGCTTTGTTTCTGCAGAGATTGAGTTGCTTTTGAGGGCGAATTTGAGCTTTGAGATTTTTTTTAATGTGAGCTCTGATGTGGCTTAGCGAATTGTGAAGGAAATTTTTTTTCTTCTTTTTTGGACTAGGAAGATCACATAAGACCAATAAAGGTAAGTCCTTTTTTAAATGTTCCCTTTTTGTAACTTTTGAATTATTCAAGTTTAGACTTTTTTCTCATGATTTTTCTGATAGTGTTATCAGCAAAGTAAAAATTTAATTGCTCAATTGCTTTGGCGTTTCTAGATAGAGAGTTAGAAACCCATCTTTCTTTGCTGGTGCTTTTGCACCCAAATGATAAGAAGTTGATTTTTTTTGGTGCATTGAATGCTTAGCTTTGTAATTGATCTTTACCTGATATTGCGGTTATGCTAAGTGCCCTTATTTTTTTGATGAAGACAGCCTCAATACTCACAAGTTGGGTTAAAATATAATGGCCCATTTTTGGCCTTTGAAGGAATCCCTGTAGTTGAGAATGTTTTTAGTGTTTTTTGAGCGACTCTGGTTGAATTGAATGAATGTATTGCAGGGAATGGCAACACCAGTTGAGCCACCAAATGGGGTTAGGAATCAGGGGAAGCATTACTATTCAATGTGGCAAACTTTGTTTGAGATCGATACAAAGTATGTGCCGATCAAGCCTATAGGTCGAGGGGCTTATGGTATTGTGTGCTCTTCTGTGAATAGAGAAACCACTGAGAAAGTTGCGATTAAAAAGATACACAACGCTTTTGAGAACCGTGTTGATGCGCTGAGAACTTTAAGGGAATTGAAGCTTCTTCGGCATCTTCTACATGAGAATGTGATTGGTTTGAAAGATGTGATGATGCCCATACAAAGGAGAAGCTTTAAGGATGTTTATTTGGTTTATGAGCTCATGGATACAGATCTGCATCAAATTATCAAGTCTTCTCAAGCACTTACTAATGAGCACTGCCAATACTTCCTATTTCAGGTATACAAGTACTGTCTAGTAGTGGAACACGTTTTCTTGTAGTTTAGGTTACAGTTTGAAAAAAAAAAAGGCTGATAAATGCTTTACAGTCTATTATTATATGTTTGTGGTATTGCAAATCACTTGATGATTTTTTTCCCTAAAAAGCTTGAGTTACCTAGATTTGGGTAAAATTTGCATGCGATTATTTAACAGCTGCAGCAAATTTGGAGTTTTAAGAATTTTCTTTTATGGCCTCTCTCTTCATTATGCCTTGGCTTTGGCCTGTGGAAATTATCTCTGGTCAGATGTAAGCTTTGTATTTTACAACTGGGAAAGGGTATTAGTATGCTTCAATGCATGTTGTTCTTGGTTTAATATCTATCTGTCAACATCATAATTATCCTGCTTAGGCTATGGTTTAGCTTATGGAAGTAACAATTAACTCAGTGGTTAGATGTATGTTCACCTGTCGCAACTCAGTATAGAGTGTACTGGGTATTTCTTAACATTTCTCGAGTAGATGTTCTATATGCTGTGTTTCCTTATTGCCCTTGTGATATTTCACTCAAATGAAGATTTGAATGCTATCCATAGTGCCAGTTTTAATTTTTAAGACATCAATCTTTGAATTTTCTTGGCCGAATACTTTAATCTTGTACAATTGATCGTTATTTTCAGGAGGCTTGCACTTTTAGTGCCTAGGTTCAAACGTTCAGGACCATAGGAGGTCCTACAATATCGTTTCATGTTTCGTATGGTATTGTTATTTTGTTATATTTGGAGAAATCATTATTTTGTCTTGATAACTTTAAGAGGTGACCGCTTGTGTAGTTAGTCCTGTTCCTGCAGTAATGTCTGGCAGTAGAGTCCAAGGAATTTGATTTCATGCTGCAAAAATGTGGAATGTTTAAACATTAGCATTTCACTTTGTGTTTCGCCTTCAAAAGTTTTTTTCTACTTCTGGCTTGAATCACCACGCTTTTGTATTATTAGTTTTTTACTGTTTAAATACCTCCCTATTCTTTAGGCTTTTGATTTTCATTTCACGGTGACATATTTTGTGGGCATTCAAATGGTTTGTTTTCTAGGGTCTTTTAGTCTTTATGATTCTCACTTCTCTATGCAGTTGCTTCGTGGTCTGAAATATCTTCACTCAGCAAATATTCTGCATCGTGACTTAAAGCCTGGGAATCTTCTCATTAATGCGAACTGTGAGCTAAAGATCTGTGATTTTGGGCTGGCACGTACTAGCAATGGCAAGAACCAATTCATGACTGAGTATGTTGTCACTCGATGGTATCGAGCTCCAGAGCTCCTTCTCTGCTGTGATAACTATGGGACATCAATTGATGTCTGGTCTGTAGGATGCATCTTTGCAGAGCTTCTTGGTAGGAAGCCTATCTTTCCTGGCACAGAATGTCTCAATCAGCTTAAACTTATCATCAGCATCCTTGGAAGTCAGAGGGAGGAGGATCTTGAATTTATTGATAACCCGAAGGCAAAGAAATATATCAAGACACTTCCTTATTCTCCTGGGACTCCCCTTTCCCGCCTTTATCCTAATGCACATCCTTTGGCAATTGATCTGCTACAAAAAATGCTTGTTTTTGACCCGTCAAAAAGGATTACTGTTACTGGAGCACTGGAACACCCTTACATGTCTCTGCTATATGATCCCAGCAGCAACCCTCCAGCACAGGTCCCAATTGATCTTGACATAGATGAGGAATTAGGGGAAGAGATGATACGAGAGATGATGTGGAAGGAGATGCTTCATTACCATCCTGAAGCCGTGGCAGTCAATGGCGAGGTGCGCTCCTAATCTTGTCTGTTAATTCTGCAGGCCTAAGAGGGATATTTTGCTTAAACCGAGTTTTTGGTTTGTTGTAGTAGCTCTTTTGTTTATGTTCTGTTTCCCCTGTTTTAATAATCTTGAAGAAGCACGCACAAGCCAGCCCCGCTGCCCTGGCATGATATGACTAATTTTTGTTTTAAGAACGTGCTTATGAGCTTGAGCTCTGAAAGTTAGGTGGCCCATTCAGCTTGTATATAGGTGTGTCTTTGTACGATTCTGGGAAAACTTCATTTGTAAATTTAGTAACTGAAGGTAATTGTGACCTGGTTTCACGAGTGAGTAATCTCACTGCTAGTGCTGGGCAGTGAACTAGTAGTTCTAGCTCGCTTTTTATCCATGTAATAAGCAAACATGTACGAGTAATAACTTGGTGCGTGACAGCACCTCCTAACATCTTTTTCCTCCTGTCTGCATATTTACTTTTTGTACCACTTTTTTTTCTCAGTTATTGGCTGGAATTTTTATCTCTTTAATCGGTGCTCTCCCAGTGGAGGTCTCCTTTTGAGTCCCATTTTTATCAATGAAAGAAACCTCAAAAAAGGGCAAAAGGTGTGCTCGAATTGAAGGCGATGGGCAGGGGGTTCCATGAACCTTGTTTCAGGCCAGCTGGATGATTTAAGGCCCAAGTCTTGAACCTATTATTGGGCTTCTGTTGTTAATCCGGCGGGTGGGAGCCGGACCTTTTCTTCCTCTCCTCTGGATCAAGGCCTCAAAGGTTCGATTTTTCAGGCCTGTTTTTTCGGAGAAGTTAGCCTCTGTATTCCCACTGCGATTCGGCTATTAGGGTCTTTTACGCAGATTCTAGATGGCATAAACACTTGCAATAGAACACCTTAGAAATGTATATCGCTTTAGTCATGTGAATTTTAAGACAGGCTTCAGTCCTACATGTTATTGGGTCATAAATTGAACATGTTGATCCTAATAATCCTGTTTTAGGTTTTTTTTTTAATAAAACAAATCATGTTTTGAACGCCCGGTGAACTTTGAATTGATTTTTTTAAAAAAAATTGGTCCAGTTCAGGAGTAGGACCGGTTGGATACTAGAGGTCAATTTGCCGGCCGGCGAGGTTTATTTACTGTGACTGGATTTTGTGGTTTCAAGGCTTCCAAATCAATGCACATATAAAACCGCCTTTCATTTTAATACCTTTAAATCGGCATCACCAGCACTTTTTTTCACCTGCTTGGCACTAGTTTTGCTAAATGCCAGATTCACCAGCTGGGTACCTTTCAAGCTTCAACCATCCACCAAACGTCTTTCTGAGAGGGGCCATCTTTGTCGACCACTTAAATGAAAACTCATCTCAGACGCTGATGAGATTTGGAGCATGCCATGCCACAGTAAAAAAACGCAATCATTCATCTATTGATCGGTTCACGCGTGCTCCAGGCATCACTAGTTATTTTACTGTGGGTGAGATATTTTTATTATATATATATATATATATATATATATATAAAATAAATATATAGGCTTTTTTAATATATTTTTATAGTTTAAAAAATTTAACTACAAATAAATTTTTATATATATACAAGTAAATAAATAAATCGAGAATTATGTATACAAATAAATAAATAAATAATCATTAACAATACTACAAAATAAATATTGAAAAATCGAGAGACAAATATAGAATAAGATATTTAATCTCAAAAGATGAGATATTTATCCAATTGTGTTGGCTATATTAAAATATATATTTTATTCTAGCATATGATAATAGAATTAGAAACATAAATTACATTGATTGAATAAAATAAAAGGAGAAAAAACATCATGCAATGATGCATATATTAATTAGAAATACTATATGAAAATAGTAATATTTTTATTTTCAAAAATAAAGTTCATCAAAAAAAATTATAGATGAATCATAAAAACTTTT
>Ga0325405_1002309_pt1 | contig 19582 bp, 13 predicted proteins | sample PopdelMetagenome_21_FD_205663 | JGI IMG/M metagenome (GOLD analysis project Ga0325405, IMG submission 205663) | Populus deltoides microbial communities from Bellville, Georgia, United States - Xylem-Control-R2 | ecosystem: Host-associated > Plants > Phyllosphere > Stem > Wood/Secondary xylem...
AGAAGAAGAAGAAGAAGAAGAAGAAGAAAGATAAGTAATGAGATTGGATGATATCAAGCCATGCTTTTGAGTGTGTGAAGCTGTCAAATACCAGCTGCAATGTGTGCTGTGAGCCAACAGTGTGTTTATGTAGCTAAGAACTAGACTTACTTTAATTTCTTTGATTTTCTTTGCACTGGCATCATCGTAATCGAAAGTTACAGGGTGCCATGACGTTTGCGCCTTCGTGACAGAGTGATTCCACATGGTAAAGGTCAGTGTTCTTCTTTCAAGTTCATCTTCAAGCCCATTCATCTTAATGCAAATCATAAAAAAGATAAACTGAATCCATGTTGTAAAGATCATAATTAGACATGAACAAGACATGATGGCTGGCTGCTTACAGCAAGTAATGTCTGCACATAATGTTCGTCTGGAATACAGTTGCGATGCTGTTTAAAGATCCGCAGCAAGCTTTGCAAAGAATATTGTGCTAGGTCCTATGCATGCATGAACTGAGACAATCAATCGGTTATTTAAACAAGCAAAAACACCTTCATGTTTTTGTTTTCTTTTCTGATATGAAATTATAAATAGCAGTCACTTACAAGTATTTGATGAATCTCCTTTCGATCATCCACGTCCTTGGGAGGCCATCGCTGGAAGAAGTTAAACATTACAATATGGATTGCTGATAGAAATCCCACGAGCAAAAAATGATATGGTAGCGTTCTTCATCATAGCTTTCTTCATAAGAATAAATAAAAAGCTTCGAGGCCCTTAATTATATATATATATACCTTGCAAAATTCCTTGAATATAGGAAATACAAAATAATCTTCAGCCACTATCTTCGCATGTCTTCTAACCAGAGTGATCCACTGCAATCAGTGCATTAATCAACTCCAATATTTGGTGATTAAATGTAATTAAGCATTTAAAAAGTATAGAATTAAGAACCTGAGATCCTTTTCGCCATTTGTCCCTTCGTATAACAGGTGACATCTTGGGACTATAACGATCTTCTTCAACGTCAATGAAGCTAGAAAAACATATATCAGAAACTCAACTCCAGTACTAACTCTGTGTTAGAAATTAAAACTACGTACCAAATATAAGAAAAAATTAACAATTTTTACGTATCGGATGTTTTTTCAACACACCTATCGACAAAGCTTTTTGAAGAAGACATTAAATAGCTATATAAATAGCTGAAGTTGTACAGAGGAACACAGCTGCAAAGCAAACAACTATGAAGTGAAAAGAAGTGACAAAGGTAAATGAGAAGCATGTTCTTGTTAAATTTATGTAAAATATGCACAAGAAATCCATTTCGAGTGCATCAAAATGCACCTGTCTGAAAGGAGAACAAATCTTTGATTGGCAGGATCATGGAGAGCTGCTAAAAGTAGTAGCTTCTCTGCTTCTATCATACTTGATTCTCCCCATATCACCTGCAGCAAAAATTTGTGTGATGCATAAATTCGAATCTACTTTTATTTGAAAATCTTAAGGAGGAAACATGATTGGAAATGAAACCAAATTAAATAATTAGTGAAAAAGAGTAAAAAAGAACAAGAAAACTGAGTACAGTAGATTGAATTGAATGAGTACCTGAATACTATAGTTTAGTTGCTGACCATAAAAAAATGCAGACCTTGTTGTTGTTTCATTGAAGACAAAACCAGGTGTGGAATGAATATAAATTGAGAATTTCGCTGCATCAACATTCTGAAATACTCATCAAAATTATTTCCAAAATTATGCACTTCCATTTCATTCTTTTTATGAACACATGCAATTTCATTTTAATAAATATGTCCTTGATTTTTACACTGCCATCCATTTTTTCCTTTCGAACCATCATGGTAAACAAGAGAGAAATACAAACCTTGAAGAAGGAATCCCACAGAAAATCAAGGGGGAGGTCACGCCGAGCAAGAAACAGAAAAGCAATTTTCGGCGTGCCTTCAAAATGATGATACCATGAAGAGGGAGATGTACGAAAAGCAGGAGGATGTAGGGAAGGAAGCTTGACATGAGAGTGAAGCTTGAGATAAGCAAAAAGACCATATGACAAGAAACAGAGGGCAATCACCATCTTGAAGCCAAACCAAAGCAGATGGCGTGGCTTTGATGATTTCATTTTTTTCATCATGTCATGGCTTACACTATGAAACTCCTTATACATTGTGTGAGTTTAGAGAAACAGATCGTAAGGAGATATATTAGAAGAGTGCTTTAAGTGTGAACTTTGAATAAGAGAGAGGAATATTTATTTAATAGCAAGAAAGTTGAAACTCCATGAAGACGAAGCAGAATTGTCAAGGAAGTTCATCTTCTAACGTTTTTCCTAGATTTATCTTGAACGAAACTATTAGAAAATTAATGGCAAGAAATTATTACAAGGGAGCCGTTTGGCACACCTAGAACAAACCATAAAATGGGATTTCATTACTTCCTCATGACTCATGATCACAAAAAATAAAATAAAAATAAAAAAAGGAAAAGATGGTGAGCATGTTATACATGATTCATATCCCATATAAAGAGGCCCCAAGCGGGTGAAGTGGATTTTCAAGCTTAAGTCACATATGCTCGGTCGGCTCAACCCGGCCTCGGGCCTTCGAGCACAAGCCCCAGGTTCTTGGCTTGGGTTACATTCGGCTAAAATAATTTTTTAATTTTTTTAAAAAGATATTTTTTTAGTCCATTTTCTTTAGTCAGTAAATGAATAAATAGTCTAAATAATAAGCTTTCAATTCCTAAATAATTTTATTTTTTAAGTAAAAATATATAGTTTTGAAGGAAAAAATTGTCAGGTTTTTATCTATTTATAGTGGCTAATTAAGACAAAATGAAGGGAATTAATTATATTAATTGCTAGAATTAATTCTATAATAGTTTGGATTCAAAAAATCGAGATTGAAGGAGAGATGTTTTGTATACTTTGTATTAACTTACTTTCTTTCTTAACCATGTTCCTACCTTCTTTTGCCTCTAGTTTTTCTTAGTTTTTCTTTTAGAGCTTAAATTCTAGGCCTATTGGGCAAAAAAGCTTCTAGAGAGAAGAAGTTGTAGGTGAAATGTGCTTTGAACTTGATGCACTCTCAGTCGGCTTGGCTTAGCAAGATATGAGCTTGGATTCAGAACTCAATCTTAACTACATCTTGGGTCTATGTTTTCACATGAGTTTGCTGTAAAATAATTTTTTTGGTTTATAAAAAATTAATTTTGCTAGTTTATTTTAAGTTTGGGTTTGCTATAAAAGATTTTTTTGCCTATAAAAATTATTTTTTACTAGTCTACTTTGTTTTACCACGCAATGAATGAACAATTTGATTAGTAACTTTCTATTTCCTAAAACAAAATATTTTCTAAGTAAAAGTGTCTGAATTTTAAGACAAAAAACAATCAGAGTTTTTATCTGTTTATGATGGATAATTAAGACAACAACTAAAATTAATTTTAGTATTTATCAAAATTAGTTCCCTCTCAGGTTTAGTTAAAAAAATTCAGTATAAAGAAGGGTTAAGAAGATGCTCAGTACTTTGCAAGAACTCATTTACCTTCTTCTCTATAATTTTTTCAGCTTCTTTTGCCTCTGGTTATGGTTAGTTTTTGCCTCCTTTTCTTTTGTTCTAGAGCTTAGGTTCTCGTCCCTTGTAAAGAGACATTTTGTTCAGTTATTTCTTTGGTTTGTTGATGCATACTAGGATTTTGTTTCAACTTTATTAAAAAAAAATTGTGTACTTTTACCTTGTTTTATAATATTGCATGCGAACAAAACTAAACAATTGCAACCTCTAAAATATCACCAGTAGTTTCTGTCTGTTGCTTGGTTCAAGATCCAAGTCAGAAACAATCGAAGAAGCATTTAAGTTGGACCATGCAGGAACCTTTCGGCTCAGATTTTTCTTCAGGTGATGTCCAGAATGGCTCTGTTGTTACGCAAGCAGATGTGCTTGCAGAGGAAAGCTCTTCCCTGTTCGCCAGTATGCTCTAGAGAAAAGCAAAACTATTATCAGTAGACTGTCACTAACCTGCCTTACTGCGACGCAAATAAATCACCAGGTCGCCATGGAATCCAGCAGATAAATGAGCAGAGAAGCTCAACGCAGAGATGCCAGTTTCATTCTTTCCACCAAGTTTATTCTCGAAGCATTGTTTATTCATGAACGTACTTTTACATATATTACAAAATCCATAAAATCCCAATAATACAGGCATCACTCCCAACAACTGCATCTGTTTTCCCAACAACTGGAACTACAATATACAACAGCTCTTCCACTCTTCTTTGTTGGAATTGCTGCGGGCCGCTGAATAATAAATGATGGAAACACAATCTGCTAATTAGTATTTCTCATCAGGTAGCCTACAATGAATCCCAGGATAGCTCCGGCTACAACCTGTCCAGAACAGTAAGCTGGTTATCTGCACCTGAACGTCAAGTCAATACATTTGACAAACTTCTACCCGAACTGGTATTACTCTAGCTATTTGACCCCCTGCGGGTCAAATTTTTTTTTCTTATAAAAAAAAAATTGTATTTGTGCATAAAAATATTGTATTCAAAGCAAAATTTTGAATAGCACGTCTATAGTAAAATGTGAGAGGGTGAGCAATGGCATGTGCACAATGAAAAAGCCATGCCTGTTCGATTTTTATTTATTAACTAGGCCCATGCTTTGTTGCAGGTTGTACCAAAATGTTTTTGAATGTAAGAAAAAATGGGCAAATGATAGCCAAAATAATTGAAGAAATCAAGGAAAAGAATTAAGATGACTTGGGTTTAGAAAAATAATTAAAGGAAAAAACCGTGAGAGAATAATCCATAGTTAACTTACCCGTGCTCCACGAAGGGTCAAATCAAAAATTATTTTTTATTGTAAAAAAAAAAAGAAGTATTTACAGGCACTATTACTGTTTTGCTAAACTTAAGTAAACTGGGTTAGAGTTGACTTTTATATCACCCGATCAACTCGATTTGACTTAAAATTCAAGGCAATTGCATTTTAACATTTTTTGAACTGTCTTCAACTTTCAAGAAAGTTATCTTCCCTCAGCATTTAATGATAATGATAATGTATACGCCAAAACCTGGCTATCTCTTTATCAATAAAGCCTTCAAATAACAAAATTTGGTTTATAGACAGTTCTATCTACTTTCTGTCCTTGGGATACAAGAAAACGCTCTTACTATATTTATGACCTTGCTTAAGTCTCCATCTCTCAATTCTCCTTTTCTTTCTCCTATATTTATTGTTCTTAACCTTGCTATTATAAGGCATTTCATATTCTCTTTTTTTTTTCCAGACATTTCCACCTTTGTCTAAAGTGTGAATAAAGAGGTACAGCGACAAGCCTTGCAATACCTAGTCAACTACAACAAGCATCTCATCTGGGTGATAATCATTTGACTGTGGATTGAGTGAGTTTGAATTGCAGAATACATGAACCTCGAAAGGGAAAATGCAAGCACAAAAGAGAGAACTTGCTTGTTGAAACAAAATGCAGTAATCATGCAACAAACCTGAACGTGAGTATGCCCAAGTAATTCACGCAGAGGTCTAGCACTGGATAACGGGTGTTCTGGAGGAAACTCACAGACAATTTGGTTCAGCAACTGTAATAGGCACAAAAACACAACCATGTAAAGCAATACAAGCAAGAAGACACCTATGAATGTGTCAAAATTCACTTGCAAGTTGCAATATTAGAAGCAAACAAAAAATGCAGTCTAGGTTTACACATTTGTGTCAAGATGACTTACTTCAGCTTGCCGACCAGCATGAAGTCTGACCCCTGAAGCATCATACATCACCTGCAGAAAATATAAAAGTCAATCATGCCAAAACAGAAAAAGTAGCAGTTCCTAGCAATATATTTGGGTGAATCAAACTTCATGATTAATGAGAGATTAACAGAAAACAAAGAACACAAATGGCATTACAGCCCTATGAATTCTATAGTTAGTGTGAACTCATCCAGATCAAAAGCTGAATAACTCAGTTTAGATCATAAACTTCAGGTTTCTTGATGCAGCCCAGCTAAACCAGCTTTTAAGGTTGCCCAGTAAGAATCCACTAAAACCTAGATATTAGAATAGGAAATTATATATGGAATCTTGCAACATATTTTGGCCTATAGCATCTTGGGATTGCAAAACTCTCTTGATTAAGAGAATTGAGAAGGGAAATCAATAAATATCTTCACTTGGAGAGTTAGCAGTGTCTATCAATGAACTTTCCACCGCCTCCAATCAATTATTCTTAGGATCTTCCATTACATCATTTCAATTGCATATTGACCACTTTTTGAATACTTGAGACTACTTCCTCACATACCATTTTCATATTCCTTTGGTTCAAACAAGGAAACATACTAATCTAGTCCTAGATTTTATATCAAAAGAGACTCCAGGTCAAGAAATAAAATTTCAACCAAGTAATTCCTCACAGAGCCAGGATTTTTTTACCCTCCTTTTTGGTTGGAAGCTATTGAAGTAAGTCATCATGGGCAGCCACAATAAAATAACTTTATAGCATTTTACGTCAGTAGTGCCAACTATAAACCTTTTAGCAAAACATACAACATAGTTTGATCCCTGAATGAAGCACAAAACAAGTTCAAGTAGAAATGCATCCATTTCATCACCAAATATGCATTTCAAGCATGAAGAAAAGGCATAAATTCGTTTCACACCACTAAAATTTCCTATAAACCTCCACTAAGTTAAGACTTTTTTACTGAAAATTTTACTAAAGCTTCAAACTAACCCACCGGAGTAATTCTAATTCAAATCAGTAAAAGGGGGCAAAAAAAAAAAAAAAAGCATTTTAAACTAATAATGTTCTGACGAAGGTTGAACGACAATGTTGGTAAAATTTATCCAGAACAGCAAGCAATCAGCCCACACCACCACAGCGGGAATAGGTATAATACAAGCGAGCAAACACCAAGGGGTGAAAAAAAGAGACTCACAACACAGGCCAAGACAACAACAATGGCAAAAGCAGGCGATCCCGTCCCTTCTTGCAAACCTATAGCCACTGCTAGAGCTGTGACAGTTGCAGAATGTGAAGATGGCATTCCACCAGAATCAAGCATTCTTTTAGAATCCCATCTCTTTTCTTTAAACCTGAGCATCTAGGACAAAAATGTTGAAAATTTGAGCTACATGATAGAATCTTAAACTCAACAAATTAATTACAGGAATAAGACAAAGTCATATTTATTCAAGTTCATATCCTTTTATCTCTGCCGTTGAAGAAATGGATGGTACAATCCCTATGATGGGTGGCATGGAGAGAAAAATAAAACCCACTTAAAAGGAGAGAGACATTGAATAGGGAAATCTTTAGATTAAAAAATTTTGATCCTTTAATCTTCAATAAAACAAAATAGCTTGAAAAAAAAATCTAATGAAATTGGGATGGGTCCTTTTGATAAAAAGAAAAGGGGAAGGGAAAGAGAATGACCAGGTGGTGAAGAGCTTGAGGAATTGAGCGAGAGCGAAGGAGAGAAAGGCAGAGAGGAGAGGAAGGTTGTACAGTAGCATTGCGGGCGATGATGAAGAAGAAGACGCCGTCTTCGTTTGAGGCCCAGCTCTTCCTCCAACCTCCATTCTTTGCCTAGTGTTTTTTATTCAATTATTTAGACGATCCTTCCCGATAGCCTGTCTTTCTATCTCTTCGTATTTGCAGAATCCTCCTCCTTTCTCTCTCTAGACTTGGGGAGGAAGGGAAGGATGAGAAATGGGGAAGAAAGAGGGGGGAAGAAGAAGTTTGGTTGTTGATGCGAGAAACTGGACGGTTTTTTATTATTATTATTATTTTATTTTCTGTTTAGGACAAGGAAATAAAGAGAGAATATTAATTTGTTGGCATGTCAGGCTAAATCCACCTAATAGAAAATTATAATAATTGGTTTGGTCAAATTTATAGCTAATTTTATGATTATTTTTTCATTAAATTAATTTGATTGTAACTTTAACTTTCTTTGACTATATATTAAAAAGATGTTACACAGTACAAACATCTCATCTTCTTATAGCCAATTTTTTCTTTTCAAGTCTTCAAAATTTTTTGTTTTATTTTTTGCACTTCCAACATTCAACTTTATTTCCTTTCAATTTAATCCCTCTTAGTTATGTTAAAATGGTTTTATGTATAGGGATTTGTTTCTATTTGCATGTTATTGAATATTTAATATATAATAGAAATCATAGTTTGATTCTACATAATAGAATTTTAGATTATAATTAACCAAAAACTTGAAAGAACAATGACCAAATAAAAAAATAAAAGACAAGGAAAAATTTAATTTAGCCCCTAAAGTTTCAAATTATATATAGTTGATCCCTATTATTTTAGGTTGTTATGTTTGAGTTTGAATTTTTATTTTTATGTTTGTTTTGGTCCTCGATGTTGACATAAAAAAAAAGTCACTACAACTAGGAAAAGAGAGATAAAGTATTTGACCGGCTACAAAACATATCAAACTTGGTGTTAATGAGTTTGTTTTAAATATGAGAGTTTAATAAAGATAGTTTTTTACTTTAATATGCTGGAAAAATGTAAATCGATACCTGCGATTTTTTTATTTGATTTAATTTTATGTTTTTAAATGGATTAGAGAGTGTTTTAGGGTCAAAAATATTTTTATTAAGGTTTATAAAGTTTTTTTTTTGTCAACCAAGTTGAAAAAAATAAATTTTTGAGGTCCAAAAGCTCAGATCTTGATTTTTTTTATCATAATAATAGTAATAATAATAAAAACTAAATCAAATATATGGGCCTAACCTTTTTATTTTAGGTCAGGTGCATAGAATTGATTTTTTTAATTTAAATCTTAATTAATACTCTCTCTCATTTATTTTTTTATAAATTTTTTAGTTTAGTTTTTTTTAATAATTAATTTTGTGAATTTTTTCTATAATTTCATAATAAAAAATTATAATTTATCTTTAAACTTTTTTCTCTTAAATTTTAGATAAATAAGTTTTATTTGCAGGATACATTTATAAAAATGAAATCAAATGTATTTAGCGACCAAAATTAACTTCTAAGATAAATTTTTTAAAGAAAAATTTTAAAATAAAAAGAATAGTTGGAGTAAAATATTTGAATATGCATCTATCTTTTACTTCTTAAAAGGAAGATCAACTTTTCACTTTAGTCTTTCATTAACGTTAACAATAATTTTTTATTTGTTAATTAATATATTTTTCAATTTATTCTATTAAGTGTAGATGTCATCTTTTTATTTCTCAATTAAAAAAAATAATATCAAAAAATACATTCATAACATCGAAACATTCTTATTTTGCATTAAAAATTAAGTTGGAAATTGACACAGATAAAAAACAACCCAAGAAATATCACAAGAATAGACAACACAAAACTATATCGAATAAGGTCAACACACAAAAACTATAGTCAAAATTTTATTACTAAATATTTCTTTCCAAATAGTCTACCTTTCAAAGAAATTTACAACTTCTTAAATAAATTTAAAAATAACTTAAACAACTACAAAACCAAAAAAAATAAAAGAAAAGTAATAAAAGTCATAAACAAACTAGGAAAAATAAAATTATTATGTGTAATATTTAATTTTCTAAAGTAAATAGAACAAAATAAAAATAAATAAAAAAACAAATAACTTTCCTAAAAATCCTCATGTATTAGTCTTTCAAAGTTGGAAATAACTCATTCTCAAGTTCAAATTATTGTTATCTTGATCTCGTAGATGTCCAATCAAGAGTTTCCAACCTTTTACATGCTCAATCTTCATTGTCCAAAAATTTCACATATAAAAAGATAATTAGACAAATGAGCCTAGTTGTTTAGTTTATTATCATGCAAATATATAAAAGCATTATAATCATGCAATTATTACAGAAGCTAGTATCCTTACTATGCAAATATATAAACTTACAAAAATATAAGGAGAAAAATCCTAGCATGCAAACTAAACAGGTATTGAAATTACACTTAAACAAAATTAGTTAGAGTACTTACTTGTTGAAGTTTTTAGAATATATCCAATATGAAATTTTATTGTTGTTAAGAATTAATCATTTGTCTTTAAGATTTTATTGCTCCTCACTTGGTGTAAAAAAACTTTATTTAATAAGCTTCCAAGGATCCCAACAATTCCTTCTTGTTTAGGTGCACTCTTAACAAGGTCCAATGAACTTAAATGAACAATATTCAATATCTCTATATAAAAACCAAACATAAGCCCTAGAATATGAAGAATGAATAGAAAAACTAGACTTAGAAAAAACAACAACAAAGAGAAAAAAGAATTCAAGAATTTCATTCATCCATTTCCACTCATCCAAAACACTTATTTATAGGACTTGAAAATCAAAACATTAATACTAATAATTCATGAATGTTTATTAATTATGATCAATGTTCATAGTTCATGAATTTCTTATAATTCTTAAATATTCATATTTATGAAATAATTCATTAATGTTTAAATTCATGAAACATATTCATCAATATTCACAAAAACAAAAATCATGAATATTCATAGTTCATGAATTACTCATAATTCATGAAACAATTCATGGATTTTAAATTCATGAAATATACTCATGAATATTCATCAAAAAATTCATGAATGTTCATTGTTCATGAATTAATCATAATTTATAAGTATTTATAATTCATAAAACAATTCATGAAAGTTAATAGTTCATGAATTTATTGATATCACTTAATTGATATATTGGTTCATGTACAAGATATTTTAGAGACTTAAAAGAAATTATTAATCAAACAGGGACTTAAGAGCAAAATATTTTATCGTTAACCAACTTAAGTCCAAACTCATAAGTCCATAAGTTCATAGCTCAATCTACAAACTATTTTGGATTTGAGAATTTTGTTATTCAAAGGTTCATTGAGAACAATTTCTTATTCACCTTTAATTGGTTTTTTTAAAACATGTTAATATTCTATGTAAAAATAGTCATTTTAAATCATAAAATTCAACATGTTTTTAACATTAAATGTGAGTGGATGTCGCCTTAAAAGACCCTCTATGTGTTTTATAAACCAATTCTAGTAGTTTTTCGTTAGAAACATCATATCAATCACATATATCCTCCCTAGCAACATAACAAATCTTAGCATTGGCAAAAGATTTGGAAATCTACTTCACAACTTTTATATGAAGTGTAAAAACATAAACTTTAACCCTATCAATTACAAAATTCTCCTAAAAGCATATGAGGCACAATCATTTGTAACGTGCTTCATCAAAAATACCCCTGGAACCATAACTAACTTGGTTCCATTCTCATGGACATCATAAGTAAAAGATTTTGCATCTAAATCTTTTCTTTCAACATCATCCTCATCGAATTTTGGTGTTGATTCCAATCGGCAAAGAAACTAGAATTATCAAAACTTGCAGTTTCAAAATCATATTCATCCTGATTAAGAAATTGCTTCCTCTACTAATGTCTTTAAAATGGGTTCTCAAAATTAGTCATGGATCCATGATTACTCTTCTCATGATCCTTTAGCCTCATTAACTTTACCAACTGACGAGTTAGTTTTGCAATCTGTCTCCACGTGTCTTTTATCATCAATCCTAAACACCTCTTTTCAATTTTGTAATCTATATTTACATGTCTTTTATCACTAGTTCTTGAACATCTTTGTTTTAAAATTAAAAATAAATTTATTTTGTTAACTTCAAGAAAATGATATGGATTTACGTATAAAAAAGTAGGTATGTAGAATTGAAGATGACAAATTGGGCTTAATTACTAAAGTTAACATGATAGTGAATTAATTTTTTTCCTTTGTATATTTAAAATATTACTCATTCATATTTTTTATGAGACTAAATGAGGAAGTATGGTTATGACATTTTCACTATAGACATCTTAATTTGAGCAGATTAAGAATTCCACATCAAAAAAATATGGCGACATGCATTTCTAAAATTTCAACTCTTTCTCAGGATTGTGAAGAATTTGTTATTAGTAAACATTGGAGCTTGTTCATTCCAATATTTATGGGCCAATAACTCCATTTTCTATTAGAGATAAAAGATATATAATCACCTTTTTTTTATATAATTATAGTAAAGAAATTTAGGTTTATTTTTGCAAGAAAAATCTAAAGCTTTTGAAGCTTTTTAAGAGGTATAAAGCACTTGTTAAGAATGAAACTAGCCAACCAATAAAAGTTTTTTGAACATATCGTGGTGGAGAGTATAGCTCACAAGAATTTGCAAATTTTTGTCAAACCTGTGGAATCAAGAGGCAACTTACCGTAGTCAATATTCCGTAACAAAATGGTGTTTATGAAAAGAAGAATCACACTATTATGGATATGATGCAAAGTCTTTTAACAAAGAGTGGTCTACCAAAATCTTATTGGCTTTAAGTAGTAAATTGGAGCATTCATGTTTTGAATAGAAGTTTCAGACTTGTCTTTCAAGATAAGACACTAGAGGAAGCTTAGAGTGGACGAAGATCGATGATTGAACTTCATAGAATTTTTGGGTGCATTTCCCATATTCCAGATCAAAAAAGGAAAAAGCTTGATGACAAGAGAGAAAATGCATTTTTCTTGCTATTAATGATTATTCAAAAGCTTATAAACTATATAATCCTAACACAATAAAATTATTATTAGTCATAATGTTATTTTTTAGCAATAATGGCGTTAAACAAAATATTCTAGTGAATTTAGATGGTGAAAATAATGAAAAAAAGGAAAAGCCTATGGATAAAGCACCACAACGAGTAGATGATCAAAGCACACTACCACACTTAATAATTAAATATCATAACAAGTTAGAAAAAGGCCTACGTGATTGAGTAATAATAGATTAATCTACTTACTCATTTCACTATATTATCAGAATATGATCCTATAACTTTGGAAGATATCGTTAAAGAAACAAAGTGATAAAATGCTATGAATAATAAAATTGATGTCATTAAAAAAAACAATACTTGGGAGTTGATATAGCTTCCAAAAGAACAAAAAATCATTAGTGTGAACTCGGTGTATAAGACAAAATTAAAGAAGAGCGATGAAGTTGATAAATATAAAACATGCTTGGTAGCTCAAAGGTTACAAACAAGAATACAACAAGAGTACAAAGAAGTTTTTGCTCCAATTGTTAGGCATGATACAATAAGATTGTTTATTGCTTTGATAGCTCAAAATTCATGGTCTATTTTGGATGTAAAACTATTATTTCTACATGAATATCCAGGATAGAGGATAGCCCTAATTGTTAAACTAAGTGTTTAAAAACTTTAATTTAAAATATGAATTGTTAAATATTAATTAAGATTTTAGTGTAAATAAAAATCCTCTATAAAAAAAGATTTACAACTAGTTAATTATAATATTTATTAAATTATGATAGTTAGAGGTGTAATCTCATATAGATTTTAATGTGCATGTGTATGTAGAATTAAGAGTGTTGAATAGGAAACTGAGTGTACTTTAGTGTTGTTTTTAACTATTGTTCAACAAATATTCCTACTAGGAACTATAAGCAAAATTATGACAAATGCATGAACAAATTATTCTGCTCAACCTTTTAGCTGTTTCCATCAAACTAAAGCCAACCTAATATAAACCAGACGTAGAAACTAAAATTTTCTCAACATCTCTCTCTCTAGTTGTTCCTATTTCCCAGTTGTGTTCTTCTGCACGGCTCACTCTCTCTTCTTAGCCTACTATCCCATGTACAATCTCTTCTGAGCTCAGCCAGCTTAATTTTCCAAGGACTCGCATTTACAAACGAGTTTCAAAGTAGTGGATAATCCTGAGCTTCAGGCTGGGAGGATGCAGCCGAGCCATGCTTACTTGGCAATGGTGTATTCCTTCGAGACTGGCGCTTTGTTGGGACCAGATCAGGTCCTTTCTCAAACTCTTCAGGCGCTTCATCGCTGTCACTATCGTCTTCGCCTTTAAAAACTGGGTGGATGTAAGCGTTTTGGAGGAAGCTTTTCAAGTTCAGGTTGGGCTCTTTGGCGCGTTCCAATGTATCTTTCATCATTGCTTCCTGCAAAACAATGGGAATGGCAGAAAAGGTGAAGATGAGATTATTCAAGCCGGCGAAATTAATACCAAACGATGACGATATAAGAACACTGAAATAAAGATGGTAAATGCTCACACAGAGCATTAAAGCATTATATTATGATAAAAGGAATTTGAACAGGCAAAACAAAACATGCCAAGAGAATTTTTGAGATTTACACAACAGAAACTGGTTGTATTATTCTGTTTCAGGAAATCTGGAAAAGAGAAAAAGGAAAAACAAAAGAGAGAAGATGAACCAAGCATGCTATATTACCTGCAATGGATATCTAACAAAAGCAGGTTCATAACGGCCTTTGCAGAACAAATGGAACCATATTGTCAATACTGGGAGTGTAATGAGCAACGGTGTTGACTGAGCCGCTTCTTTTGTGCTTAACAATCCCATTAGCAGCAGCTGTGAGACAATTACTGCTACTATGATGCGTCCATGGACATCAGGCCAGAATGCTGCAGCACTCTCATACTCCTGATTGTAAACATTTATAATCTACAATTTCACGCAGCAATCTATTTTCAGTGAGGATCCCCGCAATCCAATAATGTAGTGCTTGTAATGCATACTGCAGAAACATAACACATGCATAACTGTAGTTTGAATGACAATTCTGGATGTGATTCAGGTTTTTACCTGATGACGATACACAACAAATGCGAGGGCAAAGAATACTATAATGAAAGGAAGTAAGATGGGCGACACCACAGCATAAACGAGGCCAAGTAAGAAATAAAGTTGTATTTGTGGTTCCCCTGTGTTGAAACCAATAGTTCCTGGATCCATCGCCTCTTCCATGTCCTTTTCGGTCTTCACCATGAAAAACATTTTCAGGTGATAGATTATCAAGGGTTTCAATCTTAAAATCTCCCCAGCAACTCCAGCCCACCCATCAACCATGATGTAAGTTATGAAGAAAGTTGCTTTCATAGGTATGGATACTCCGATTGTCTTTGGTATTCTGCAAACATTGGATTGAAGTGTTGAGTAAAAATAAAACTCATAGGTAATTATGGACTGATTGAACTGCGAGAAATGTATGAAGCAAACGTTTTAAGATAATTAGACTCGGAGCGTCTACTAAAAGCTCATCACATACACTTCAGAAGGTCCAATTTCTACTAACACAACATGGGATTGCATAAAATCCCCTTGCATGCATGGCTAAAACAACCAAACACAAAACAAACAGCAGAACTAAAAATTTAAAGTGAAAAAGGCAGTGAATCAAGCTTTATAAGTGATCTTTTCTAACTCCTGGAGCTAATGCACAAAGCACACACAAACAGATGTCGAGCTGCATCGAAAGAACAATTTCGAGTGCTGCATAGGCTAATATATTGGAAACATTGACAATGAGAACAACATACTCAGTTGCAGACTGGTGGATAAAATTATCCAGTTGTTGAAATGCAGTTCCGGTGATTATGCTTCCGAGAAATACATTAATGAACTGGAAGATATAATATCTAGCCGCAGATCTCCTCTCTAGGCCTGATATGCTAATGAATCCCTCAAATTTAGACATTAGCATCAATATGGAGGGTAGAAAAATAAGAAATATCTTCAAAGCAATTCCAGGAAGGAAACCTTGAATGAATGACTTTATCACTTTCCTGCATGAAATAATTAAATGTCATGCAGCTGTGAAACAAACAAATGATGAGCACAGGTATATCTAATAAGAACAAGGTCAAACCTGAGAAGAAGATACTCACATTTCAATTACAGGTTTCAGGAACGGGAGTGCTTTCTCAATTCCTTCAATGTTTGCAAGGGACTGTACAAATGCAATGGGAACCATAAAGAAGAAAGTAAGGAAGAAAAATGTGACAGCGATAACGAGCCTTCTTAGTGCCAGTGAAACAAATGGAATTGCGAGGTTGTCCCAGTATACATCACGGGGTTCAGGAGCCCACTCAGTCAACCACATAGCTGGATTTCTGGATTGTTGTGTTTGTGCACAAACAGCAGCTCCCCATCGAGTTTTGAAGGAAACAAATGCTGCTGGCATGATTGCCTTGGCATTGTTCACAATCTCATCTCTCTCCAAGGAGATCTAGCCATTATTAATTTTGAAAGAACATATGGTTAATTGCTTGCATTAATATTGACTACCTCAACTAAGTTCATATTATCAACATGAAGTTAATTGTGAAGTACCACTTACTTTTCTAGACAGTCTCTCAATCTCAGATGTATAGTGATCAATTGCATCCACCCTAGTCCCGAAAAGGCCAAGAAAACCAGTCTGCTCAATGAAAAATAAATTTGGCACAACCTGTTAGTGATTAGAATCTGAATAACATTTTCTTATACTTTGTCCTGTAAATTGAGTGTAGAAGCACTACATCTGGAAAGGCATAAAAACCAGGTAAAAAAACCAAAAACTGGTGACTTCAATAGGATGTCATCAGCAATGATTACCTTGAGGGAGGGCATTCTGGATTTGTTTCTTGAATATTTGATTTGATAATAGTCAAGCCAGTTCTTCATCTTTTTCTTCTCGTTGACTAGGTGAGAAAGTTGATTAGCATTGTAGACAACCTGCAAGAAAATGTAAAAAACAATAGAAAAGAATCATAACATGATTTACCTACCCAGAACAGCTTTTTGGGCCAAAATAGGTGACACAAGAGATTGAAGCTATTTCATGAAAATGTTCTTCCCGTTTGTTATCAAATAAAAGATCAAACCTGGTAAGTGAGATAATCATTAGGATGGTTGACTAGGAAAAAGTGCTCCACGAGTTCACTAACCGATTCATCAGCATCTGGCGGCACATTTCTAACCAGTACCTGTACCAAAGTACATTACTTCACCAATGAGGAACTGGAAGAAAAGAGTTACTGAGAGTGCTCAAAGGAGATCATTAATTTATTTTTTCTGGAAGAATATGCATCCATGTGTCAAATCAAAGCATGGTTGCGGCATGCATCTAGCAGCATCTGATTGGCCCTGAAGATGTTCTCAGTCCTATATATCTTTAATTGATGGTAAACATCCAACCTTGATTTCATGCCACCTTCTTGATTAGTACTGTAGTGCTTTAAAGAAATAGCATTAGCAGAATTGCTCTTACTGTAAATTGATCAGGACGTCGTTTTTCTGATGCAAGAAAATGCAACCTCATTTTAGCCACTATCTCATACTCTTTTTTTAGCACATAGCATGTCCAAAAGGTAGAGGCATAGGCCATCACCAAATGGGTCCAGAATCTGCAACCAAAATTTTCCGTTGAGAATTCAAACCTCCTCTGCGAGCAAGAAATTCTATTGAAGAAACAAATACGGTAAATTTCATTATTGAAAGGAAAAGGCTATTGAGTGAAAAATCGGCCTAGCTCTCATATATATTGCAGACAGTTCGCAATTGTTAAAGAACTGTTCAACATTAGACTAAAAATATTTTTAAAACTTGATTTAAAAGCAGAGAAGATAACAAAACGAATTGGCAAGAGGTGTTGCATACCTGTTTGATCCTGTGGGTATATTTGAAATAGAGAGCTTATCTAAATCACTGTAAGTCAAATTAGAACGCTCCAAAGTACTATTTGTCCAGTTCACTGGCACCAGGATAGTGAAGGCCAGGAATGCAATAGGAACAAAAATCTTAAGCCTGCATTCAAGAGGAAATAAAAAGGAAGAGTGAGTCTTTGAGAATAAAGGTTATACAAGTCAATAATACGTGAAAGGGTGGACTAACAGTTTGTGATTGGGCAGCATCATTCATAAAATCAGAGTAAACCTACCAAACCTCCTAGGAGCACTCTGGCTTTGACTGATGAACAGTGAAAAATGAGTATATGTGAACATTTTCAAGGTTAGGTGAAGGAGACTCGAGAGAGACATTTCAAGATATCAAAATACCAATTTCAATCGAAATTAGACCACTTATCCATCACAAGCAAATCACACAAAACGCATAACAAAAATTGAATAAAATAACTATCAGATCATACCCTATCAGGTAAATCCTCAAGTAAACAGCAGAGTCCAATCCAGCATGGTCAATGAGCTCAGGTTCCGGCATATGTAATGCCGCAGGCATCCAGTTGAGAAACCTCACATATGACCTGAAGTCCAAATTGACAACCTTGCCAACAAAGGCACCAGTGCCGAAAGGACTGCTCCTTAACCCCTTGATATACCATTTGGGAAAGTAGACCCTATCATTGACTGGTTGTATCCGGAGAATTGCAAATGCGAAGAAGAAAGCAAACGCAGTGAGAATGTTAATAGCTGCTGCTACTCCTATATCACTCAGTGTCGCCATATGTTTTCTGTCTATCTATCTATCCACTTCACGTGAAACAGCCAATAATTTATCTTCCGATCCCTGCATAAAAGGACAACCTTTTTAGTGTTCAAATTCATTGCAGCAAATCAATGTACAAATTAAAATCGGAGTAAAAGGGAGGAAACAAGGTCTTCAGTCACATGAAAATCAAGCCACCGACAATTATCTGGAATCTCAAAGTCAAGGGGCTTACAAAGTCTTGAATTTTCAAAATTTTCATCCCCCATATGCCAGACAATAGCAAACACTAACACGAAATTTCCAGTAAAAACTCCCATCTCTCTTTCTTTCATCCCTACTTAATTTCTCAGCAACCAAACACACACCTAAAATTAAATATATAAAAAATCACACTGCAGTACAGAAGCTTACCAGCAGCACCGTAAAGAAATCAAAGCAAAATAGTGTATGTTTCTAAGGATCCAAACTTGTGGCTGGTTACCTTTGAAACACTGCAGCGCTGTGGAAACGAGCAAACGTTCGCGTTTGAGTGAGCAATGCAAGAGGGAAACAGAAGAAACGTACGTACTTTACAAAGTCTCGAACCAGTAATAGTATTATCGGTTCCTTCTCTCTCCCAGTTTTGTGTATATCATCATCTGGTTGCCTACTTGTCTTGATCGTCCAAAAAGCTAATGTAAGAGTATTATCACTGTCATTGCACTTTCTTCTCCTTCTCTTTTCGTTTTCCTTGTATATATATATATATATATATGGAAGAGACAGACGCGCGCACAATGTCTGTGTCTGTGTGAGAGATAGTATAAGAGAGTGGGAGGAACAGAGGAGGAGGTGTTTGTCTTAAACTCTCTTTTTGACGTTACAAAATACAAAGAGTGTCGTCTAGGGTAATTTTCTACTGCCTTTTTCTTTCTTTTTTTGAAGGAGGAACAGGATGGGGAAAGTGGGGGTGGCACTGCCGGTGCCGACTCGGCTTTTGGAGGTTAGGTGATTAAAGATTAGGCAGGTGATAGCGACGGATCTATAACGGCTACTCCTTCCTAGCCATGCCATGCCATGCCATGGTATGTTTGTTTTTCAAAGTTAATAATAAATTATCCATTAATTAATTGATATCGAAATTATTTACTGGTATTTATGGTTTTGAATACGTTATAGCATACAGTGCCTTCGATGTTTTCATGTTAATGGACCGTTGAGTTTACTCATTTTAATTATTTCTTTTTTAAAAAAATCATTTTTACTA
>Ga0325405_1002311_pt1 | contig 19580 bp, 15 predicted proteins | sample PopdelMetagenome_21_FD_205663 | JGI IMG/M metagenome (GOLD analysis project Ga0325405, IMG submission 205663) | Populus deltoides microbial communities from Bellville, Georgia, United States - Xylem-Control-R2 | ecosystem: Host-associated > Plants > Phyllosphere > Stem > Wood/Secondary xylem...
CATAAGAAAAATCAAATAAAGCTTAAATTTGTACAACATTTTTTTTAACCATTATCATCAAATAGTAACCTAGATTTCTGGTAAAGAAGTATATAAAAAAAATTAATTCAATTAGTAATAAAAAAAAGGAATTTGCTTGGAGTGAACTCCTCCACCATTGAAAGCAACAATACAAATAAAAATATAAAATAAGAAAAATAGAAGAAAAAGACCTGATACCCGACAAAAAAAACTACCTACAAACAACCGCCCTCTCTTCTCTCCCGCCCCACCCCCGCTTTCTCTCGTTTCCACATATCTCTGTAACCCATAACAAAAGGAAAAAAAAAGAGGAAAATCAATTTAATTAATTTATATATATATATATATATATATATATTTTTTTTTTCTCCCACCAAACAAGTTAACGGAGGAAGAGAACTAGAAGGTTAGTAAACAACTCCTTCACGTGGCTGTGTTTAACTTCTTCTCTGCTATCTAACCTTCCTGCATTCCTGGGGAAAAAAATTTATTACAATCCCTTCTAATCCCCAAAATTTAGGGTTTCCCTGTCTTCTCAGAAACCCTAGGCTTTTTTCCTTTCCAATTTCTCTCTGTAATTCAGGTCTGCTTTCCTTCTTTCTATGTTTTATTGTTTGGTTCTGCATACCTTCTGTTTGGTTTCCAAGAAACTCGAGGAAAGGAATTGTAAACAAAAGAAAAAAATTGAAGCTTTGATAGGAATTCAATTCTGTCTTGTTTGGTGAATTTGACTCCATTTTGGTTTATTTTCCTCACCGAAGGAACTAAAACAGAAGCAAACGTGAATTTTTAATGGTATCTGTTTTTTTTTTAAGAAAATAAACACTGTTCGTGGTTTCTTGCTAAGAAATTTTGGATTTTTACCGAAGAGTTGATGTTCAATTTGTTTTCAAGCTTTTGATTGATTGAATTATTTTGGTTTATCAAGCATAGTTTGCTTTTAATTAAGATGATGTTTTCTTGAAGTTTTGAATGCTTTGCTTAATCTTTTGAACCAGTGTTATTTGTATTGCTTGCCAAGAATTTGAAGTTTTTCTGGTGCATTTTACTGAGGCAGTTGTGAATTATTCACATCGACATAGAAGAACAATTTGACTAACTGTTTGGAATTTTCTATTGCATTAACAATAAACAACTTTTTTATGGTTTTTGATGAACTTATCTGAAGATAATTTTATAACTGTATGTTGGTGAATCCGGCACAAAAACATTGTGTTAGCTGTGTTGGATTTCAATGGTGATGTCCTGTCTGTTCTTCCTGCCTTTGATTATTCCAAAATTTACTATCCAGTTAATATGGTTTTATTGAAGAGTACTGAGCTGTTCTGTGCCTGAATTGCAGCTCCTCCTCCATTTGCATCTATTTCAGCAATGTCGAGTCTAGAAGAGCCGCTTGGTTTTGACAAGTTGCCTAGCATGAATACTATTGAGCGAATTAAAAGGTTCTCATCTGGTGCTTGCCGACCCCGGTCTGATGATATGGGAATGGGACATTGCTGGATTGAGGGAAGGATTTGCAGCTCATCCAACAGTTGCGAGTAAGTGCTAATCCATGATTAAACTTTGTATTAGCACAAGATCCTGTGGATGTGGAAGAACGATTACCTTTTTTATAATCACACAATGCGGGGGTTTTATTATAGAGTTTGGAAGGAAGATGGGTAGCTGCAGTCCCAATTTTTCCTTCCCCTCGATTAGGCATTTTCTCAAAATATAAGGCCTCTTTGATAGCTTCCATTCGATGCTCAGTTTTCTACTTTATTATAATAATGATGTCAAGAACTAAAAACTAGATTTTCTGCATTGGGTGGTACTGAAAATAGAGAAAACTGAATTTTCTACTTTATTAAGCTACCCTTGCAGTAATTTTTCTAACATAATTTCATTAAAAAGGTCAACGTTTTTTGCACTTTGCAGGGAAGATTATGAGTATACAAGAGAGACTTTTCCTTGGAAAAGACATACAAGAGATCCATGCCAAGGAAATCGAAGGACTATGAGCTCAGGCAGCAAAAATATGGTGTCTGGAAGTAGTTGTGATTCACGCTATTTTCCAGATCATCAATGTAGTTCCAAATCCAATGACAAAGACATACGGGGTATTACAAATAAGGTGATTTCATATCTGAAACAGAACTGTAATTTTGTTATATATCTTGACCTTAAATGATTGTAGTCATTATTGTTGGTAAAATAGATAAAGTTCACGTGTTCATTTTTTTAGGCTGTGGCATTTGTCTGATGGTCCACCATTTAAATTTCCTGTAACTTGTAATCATAATTTTTTATCTTTTATTTGGAAAAGCAGTTCTTGAAAGGTATACCAAAGTTTGTGAAGATTGTGGAAGTTGGTCCAAGAGATGGACTGCAAAATGAGAAAAATATCGTGCCTACAGATGTAAAGGTTGAATTGATTCATAGACTAGTATCTTCTGGGTTGCCAGTTGTTGAGGCCACAAGTTTTGTTTCGCCCAAATGGGTACCTCAGGTAATTTGATTAGGTTTTGATTGTAACTTCAAGTTTATCTTATTTGTCAATGTTTTATAGTGCAATTGAAGCAGATTCATGTGGTGTTTATTGATCAATCTGTAATAAGCATAGAGTATTTGTCTACATAAAAAATAAGTTGAATATAAGCAGTCATAGAGATTGTATAATAAGGAAAATACTTGTGCGAATTGCTGGCATCAACCAGCTTCTTCAAGTTTTGATCTTTCTTTTAAGGTGATGAAAGCCTTACCTTTGCTTTTGTACCAGACTCCAACAGGTTTTGATTGCCTTAGTTTGTTCACTGCCACCCAGTTGCACATAGTCTTTACCAGTTATTTTGTCTACTTACCATTGCAAAAATAAACTAAAAATTAATTGGCTGTTATCAGCAAGCTGTGATTATTCAGTTTACAATATTATCTTTTTGCAAGCAGCACTTGTGTCTGAATCTTACTACACCAACATTGGTTATTGGCATGGTTATCTCATGTTTATTGACATAACCCAATTCTTGGATAGTCTTTCTTTTAGGCTCACATATTCTGTTAATATCCCTTTCCTTTCTGTGATGTTAGTGAAGCATCTAGTGTAGAGTCCCCTTGCAAATGATATTGCTCCTTCGTGAAACAAAGTCATGGATCACAGGTGGAATTACAATTGGGAAATAGATGGAGAGACAATGAGTAAAGAGAGGGGCAAGGGAGAACTGTGTGTGTGTGTGGGGGGGGGTTGGTGGCGGCTGTAGTTTGATGCCAAAAGCTGCATTAATGGTTCTTAACAACGCTGTTGTTGTTTTATTTGGGTATACATTTGACTGTTCTAAGACAAACATTATCCTCTAGAAACATCTACTTTGTCTTCAATAAACAAATAATTTTGTTTTTGTGACTGTGCTCTTTGATTGTAGCACAAAAGCCATGACCTCTCTCTCTCTCTTCCTTGAGTCTGGTTATAGTTTATTTATATTCAATTTCAACTTGAATATTTCTTGCCTTCCTGTTATTCATTGACCTTCTTTTCCTTTTGTTTTGTTGCCTGCTTATAGTTAGCAGATGCAAGAGATGTAATGGAAGCAGTTCATGGTTTAGAGGCCTCCAGGTTGCCTGTTCTGACACCTAATTTAAAAGTGGGTACCCCTTGTACATCTGCAAGAGTTCTGGCAATATCATATTGGTCCTGGAGTAATCTTCTGATGTACTGTGACTTTTCCTAGGGATTTGAAGCAGCTGTTGCAGCTGGTGCTAAGGAAGTTGCTGTTTTTGCATCAGCTTCTGAGTCATTTTCAAAGTCAAACATCAATTGTAGCATCGAAGAAAGTCTTGCTCGTTATCGTGCTGTAACTCATGCTGCTAAAGAGCTCTCAATTCCTGTTCGTGGGTATGTCTCTATCCTTTTCCATGAATTCTCTGCCCTACTTGTGATTTTTTGGGAGGTTAATTTGTACTGTCTGCATTGAGAGTGGATGGGAAAACTACTGATTGACTGGTACATTATCAACTAATTATTATGCTCTCAATTTGATCAAAGAAAATGAAGTCATAATAATTTGATAAGATAATTTTAGTGTACATGAATATATATAAGGGTTATCCTTTGTCTTTTCTCAATCCCAATTACTGGGATGTGTTTCTAGTTTGTTTTCTGCCATGGTCATTTAAACCAGTGTTCGGAAATAAGATGCTGGTTGCTGCGTAGTTTTTTGTTTCTTATTGGATGTTTTATTAGCACCATGATTGATATTCTAACCAATATAAAGTTTGAGGTTCCATGATCATGAACTCGTATAAGTTGTCACGATCTTCCAATCTAGGCACAATAAATTGCTTCCTAAAATTTGAATGGGCGCTGTACCAGTTTAGTAATGTCGCAGAATACATGTACACCTAAGTGCTAATGCATATTTTATGGCATATTGGCATAACTGTCTCTGTAGGTACTTGCATTTTAATGCTTATGTGGAAAACAAAAGATTGAATGTTATAGCCTTCATCCAGTTCTGAATAAATGAATTGTTTTTGAACTTTGATAGGTATGTATCATGTGTTATTGGGTGTCCTGAGGAAGGATCAATACATCCTTCAAAAGTAGCATATGTGGCCAAAGAACTTCATGACATGGGTTGCTTTGAAATATCCCTTGGTGATACAATCGGTGTTGGTACACCTGGTAACGTTTTTACTTTGTTATATCCTAGTTTAACCTCCTTAGTTCCTCCTTTTCATTTCAGTTCCCGCATCACTTAGAGTGTACCTAGTGACTTTTATTGCAATATATTTGAACTATGTTTTTTTGTTTTTCAAAAATTTTGTTGAACTTGTGATAAAAAAAATTGTCTGACCTTGCTCTACACCTGAGAAGAAAAAGATGACGAGTTAAGTCCCCCTGTTTGGTCGTGTATTTTTTTTTTTCCTGTCCTTATTTTCATATCTATTTGATACAGGGACTGTTGCTCTCATGCTTGAAGCTGTAATGGCTGTTGTTCCCGTTGAGAAGCTTGCTATCCACTTCCATGATACTTTTGGGCAATCTCTTCCCAATATCTTGGTGTCTCTCCAGGTAAGCATTGGATTACTCAGAGCCTTGTTGTGGCAGCACTGTATTTAGGGAAGCCTACTATCGGACTGCTTGTGATATGTTGTACTCTTTACACCGGACAACTGTACAGTTGCATCTTGATGGAACAGATAGTCTAATCTGGCCAACTAAATATGTGCAAATATGCTTGTGCAAGTAATCATTTGACTAAAATGGATTAGCGTAGTGGACTAAAATGCTAATCCCCATCTGTCGAGGATGTGTATACTTGCATCCAACACAACTTCTTTAAAATTTGTCTTTATGTTTTTATTTGCCGTCGTCTATCTGATCTGTCTCAACAACTCTCTTTCGCATTTTGAACAGATGGGGATTAGCGTAGTGGACTCGTCTGTTGCGGGTTTAGGTGGATGCCCATATGCTAAAGGAGCATCAGGCAATGTTGCTACTGAAGATGTTGTCTACATGCTTCATGGGCTTGGCGTGAGAACCAATGTGGATCTGGCGAAACTCCTCTCTGCTGGGGATTTCATTTGCAAGCAATTAGGTCGTCCATCTGGATCAAAGACTGCCGTGGCCTTAAGCCGAGTTACAGCCGATGCCTCTAAGATATAAGGAGTTTCAGCTGTGCCTATTTATACCAGAAACTGTTCAGTTGTCTTGTGTGTGCACTTTCTATACAAAGAAGAATAAAAGAAGCCCAGGGCCATAAATCCTCAGTGATTATAATTTCTGTAGCAAAATATTCTATGCATTGTAATATCTGCTTTGAGCAGAAGCTGCTCACTGCAGCTCATAGAAAATGTATCCCTTTCTTTTCCTCTCACGATATCGTAAAAGCGTTCGGACTATCCATAAACTTCAACAAAGGGGAAGGCTGTTGATGCAGGACAAATCAACTAATCAAGAATTGAAAACAAGAGAAGTTAAAAAGCAGAGCTGAAGAAGAGAGAGAATGCATCGCCAAAACTGTCAACATTTCAAAAATAATATATAAATACTAAAACCTTAATAAGAATAGATTATTATTAAGCTTATAATTTATTAAATAAAATATCCAACAATAATTAAATCAAACTTAACAAATAAATCCAAATAAAATTTAACATAACACACTAAGCAAAATAGCTGGCAATAAATAAATCAAGCTCCGTAAATAATCTCAAACAAGAAACAATGGTAGATTGCCTGTGCTAGACTCTCCGTAGATGATCACGCGGTCTGCTCGACAAGGACAGCCATAAAAAAGAAAGAAAAAGAAAGCAGCCGAGATCGGTGAATATTAAGAGAAAAAAAGAGGAGACGTGTAAGTAAGCAGACAGGCCAATGGACAATAGTTCAATGCTAACGTGAGGCTGGGAATGCTCATTGCTCAACTACGAGTCATTGAATATCCGACATTCCACTCAACTCAATTGAGTTGAGTTCTTGCTTGATTTGAATGCGGCAAAGCAGAAATTAATAGTAAAAATCCAACTTGATTTCACCTGGATTAATTAGAGCATAGAAAAGGATAAATGGCTCGTTTGTTTTATCTCCTGACCCATACCCATACCCAACTCAATTCTTTTTATTATTTTTTAAAATAAATAAAATTATTATGAACTTTATTAAACAAACCTAATAATCTAACGTTTATTTTTTATCTAAGTTTTATTTTATGAATAACAAAAATTCCTTTTTAATTTTTTTCTCAAGACAGATAATTCTTATCATGATAATGTATTGCAGACCATATAAAAATCAATTTAAATTTCTAATTTTACTTTATAATTAAAGTTTAATTTATTATTGTGAATATAAGATAATAAGAAAAATAATAATTAATGATTATCAATTTAAAATATGTAAGATTAATATGTTAATGTCTTTTGGTATTATGTATAATATATGTCTATCAATTACTAGGTAGTATATATATAATGTAAGTTAGTTATATAGTTATAGATGCATTATTTTTCAAAGTATATATATGATATAAGTCAACTAATAAATTATAAGCATATAATTCAAGATGATATAAATAATTCTTAAACATAAAAGATATCTTAAATAATTCATCTTATAACTGTATTGATTATAAATTAACGATTTAATTATTAATTAGTGCGGAGTAATGTTTAATGACATAATTTAATTTATCTTTTAAAATCATATATGTATAAATGTTTTGTACTGATTTGTTAGAATATGATTTATTTATTTATTTTGCGTATCAACCTTTCCCATACAAAAGGTAGTGGTTAAGAAACATAATTATGTGGAAGCCAGCTAGTCAAAGAAGAGGAAGGGGAAGTGGAAGAAGTCCCTGTCGTCCCGGCTGCCTAACCTTGATAACATGATAAGAAATCAAGAACGAGGTAGTAAATTAATTAGGACTATAAAAGTTAATGTTCCATTGATGATTACAGATATTCCCAGTAGTTGATGCAATATATAGCAAATTAAGCAAATCCCCGTCAGAGTAGTGCACTCTCTCTTTTCGCTTTATAAAATGGACGAATGTTGTCTGGCTACCATACACACACACACACACACAAGGTGTCATCTTGAGCTCTGCTCCCATGTCAGTCACTTTTACACAAAAAGATGTTTGGAACCATATTGCTCTAGAACTTGCTCACCTTTTCTTTTCTGTGTGGATATCATTTGGATCGGTTTTGCTTTGCTTGTCGAGAGTTGCATGGGCCAAGAAATAAGGCGCATGGGGCTACAAGGTGTGAGAGTTTATGGAAGTAGTTGAGATCCCAATGATGGTAGAGCACCGTGACCTTGACCGGCAAGAAAAGTTACACAGAAAAGCAAACAAAATAAAGAGAGTGACGACTCTAATTGATTGCCCACCAGCATATATTTCTCTGCCTCAATGATGCTTAGTATACTCATAGCCAGACTGTCTGATCGTGTAATTCTTTTCTGCTCTCAAGTCAGTCAAAGCCATTTAGCACTCTCAGAGTGTTCGCTTTGCCCACAGCTTCAACTTCGGAGAGTGGTGGGTGCATGGCTTGTCCCTCAATATTCCCCACTATTAATGCCCAGCTAATCAGTCACAATGCATGCTAGCTAGCTTGCAAGGAGAGATGAAGAAGCCGAGGAGTACAAATTATGGATTGAATTCTGAATCTTTGATGGCCTGGTGTTCAAGCCAGAGAGGACATCCCTTTTCTTTTCCACTGAGTAGCTGCAGTTTACAGATCTGCATGGACATTAAAAGACTGCAAGGTACTCTAACGTACCAATAGGCAGCAAGTTGTTTCCTTGCTCCACACACACACACACACATAAACTAGAGCACCCTACGTGGATCTTGCATGATTAATTAGGCATTCATTAACTCATTGAACTGAGAAGATTAGCCAACGGGATTAATAAGTAAGCATTTGGTTAGAGAATTTTGCATCGTGGACTCACATGGAGTTCATAACCTTTTTGTGGTTAATCCTCTTGTATATTCTAGCGACGGGGAGGAAAAACATAGACGAGAAAATACCAGCATTTATGAAATTTAAATTCGAAGCTCGTTAATGTAATTGAAATCCGGCATGCATGTCCTCTTTGGTATATACATGTGTGTTTTTTTTTTTTTTTTTTTGAAGGAATATCCACAGCAAGAATGTATTAATTTAAAAACAAATATGATTAATCTAGAATCTAAATGAAATAAGTAAATTAAAGAAATTAAGATGATTAATTAAGAATCTAAATCTGACTGCTTTAGAATCTTGAGTGTCAATTATAATGTTCTTGACTAAACATCAATAATACATTCCGAACATTAGAAACCACGAATTAACCTTCTCTCTCATAGCAACAAACAGGACTCGATCGATCGGGACGTCACCTTCACACTCGAATATTGTTATCCTTATGGAGTTTGTAGCAGTTAATTAGTCAAAAAAAGAGTCCCCGATTCATAATTATAATTGGACATTTGTAGAGACAAACACATGTAGATTGCAAATTTCAAAAGTCCTGATAAGTCTTTCGAACAATAATTTTCTACTTTTCTTAAGAATAAATGTGCTCTTGTACATGAAGAAAAATAAAATATAGCATACATTATTCCAGGATCGTGGAAGTATGCATAAGTCGACAGATCTTGTCCAAGTACCGGAGGGGGAATGAAGTCATAAAAAAATGGATGATCAATCGGTGATCTTTTGTTTTTTCCTCGGCTACAAAAGACAAAATGAATTAAAACCAAGCACTAATAATTCTGCCAGTGGTTATTTTTAAATTATTTTTTATTTTTTAAAATTTATTTTTAACATTAATATATTAAAATAATCTAAAAATATTCTCTTAAAATCAAATTCTTTCAAAAATATATTTCCACCTGAAAACAAAAATCCTCTGCATGCACGATCTTCTATATTTTTGTCTTTTGTGGAGACCTGCCTGCCGTGTTGCCAAAACTCCACCCCCTAATTTTCAATGATAGATATATATCAGGCATACAATTAATGCCTTTAGAGTTCAAAGTTCGGAAAAGATGCTATTTACAAAATCCATGCCGTGCGTTAAAAAGCAATGGTGAAAGAAAGGAGGGTTAATTTCTTCACAGATTTTTTCAGTAATTTCGTTCTAATCAAGTTTTTTAGGTCACTAATTGGGCCCTCTTTAGCAGGTGCTCGCATCAATTATTCATGACTTTCATGTAAATCAGCTTTCCTTTGTGTGATCGATTATGTAAAGCGAAGGAAGACAGCATCATTTTTTCCAAGGAAAAAAGCCACTCCATGTATGAAACTCTCCCTCTACCTTCTCGGCCCACTGGTCAGCTCCTACCAGTTTGACCATTTTTAATTGAGTAAACTCGAGACCGAAAGAAAAGAAAAGAAAAATCTGAAGGGAGTGATCGAAGTCCATGTAGTGGACGAGTTGGTGCATGGTCTGTGACTTCTCGTATAATTAAAACTTGATATATTTGCTCGCAATAAATCCCTATTCTAGTGCTCCTACTTTCTTAGAAAAATCGATTTTATATATATATATATATTCCAACAACATGCACAATGGATTGTTCTTGCAAAAAACTAACATATTTTGTTAATGTTGAAGAAATGAATAGCACTCAGCTCTCATGCATCTTCTTTCTTATGATAATTAAGGAGATCTCTTACAATAAAATAAGATCATTTGAAATGATGTATGGTATGAAAGCAACAACCCTCTTTTCAATTTTTTTGGATTTAGTTTTCCCGATGTTAACATGTGCTTCTCCACTGACCAGTCACTACACAAAAGGCCTACTACTGCTAGGAAACCTTGCCAGCACTTTCATCATGAGTACAAAGCAAAAGAAGCTAGCTTCTTGCAAAAGACACTCCCAGCCAAGTGAAAATAAATTCAGAAAAGATTTTGTATCAATAATCACCTGAAGCCAGGAGTATTAATATTGTTAGATTAAGACGCCCATCTGATCCCCTCCCTCCCTCCCTCCCTCCCGTGTTGTAGGTTTATGCAACACAACTAAAATCTGCCAACGGAAACTGCAACTCTCTCTCTCCCTCTCCCTCTCTCTCTCTGGTCCATGTATGAAGGTTTCTTAACATGGGCTCTGAGATCAGCATCCAGAAACTCTCTGCACCATATTTATTGTTTCCTTTCAGGCACCAAACCCTATGCATTCTGACTCTTACCTCTCATTGACTAGCCTCATTTTCAGAGGCTCAAACTTCAAAAAGTAACCCAACGGAGACACACACTGGGAAAAAAAACCGTACCCAAAAAGAGCCAAAACAAAGAAAGCAAAAACTCTTTAGTCTCCCATTCCAAACTACAACCTTTCTTCTACTTTTGTTGAGCTTCCTTTTAAAGGCCCTTTTAAATCGGATCCAAGAAGGAAATTCCTCCCTCCTTTTCCGTTCCTTTTTGGAGGGTTTTGGGCCAAGAATTCTATGCATGGTCTGAGATACATATAAGTATAGAAGGAGGCAGCTGATGGGTTTAAGAAAAGAGTTGGCTTGCCTAGCGCTATTGTTCCTGATACTTCTGCTGTTAGAAACTTCATCTGTTCCTGATAGGTCAGCCAGGCACGGAAGCTTCAAGAACACTGGCTCTACAGCTCAGTTAACGGGTCCTGTTAAATCTCATGGTGGTGGCCTAAGAGGAGACAGAGATGAAGAAGGTGATGCAACTTTGGGTGATGAGAAGAGGAAAGTCTATACAGGTCCCAATCCTTTACACAATAGGTAATACTTAGCTAGTGAAAGCTTGCTTAATCTTCATATATATATATATATATATATATATATATATATATATATATATGAAGCCATGTGGTTTTCTAATTTTTGAAGCTTTTTTTGTTTGCTAAGTAATGATCATATTAATTAATGCTTGGCTTTATGTTGTCCACGTATACATTCACGTATATATTGAGCTGTATCAAGCAGTGTTTAAATGCATATATAAGTTTTAGATTTCTGCAAAAATCCAATGCCTTTACTAATTGATTAATTTGGAATGTAACGAATACACACACACACACACACACTCCAAGGAGTATTTACTTTCCATATAAATTGAAATAAAGTAACATGATACTGCCGCCATTAATGAAGTTGTTATAATGACAGTGTTAACACTTTCGGTTGTTTTGTGAATTAATCAACCAAAGCAATGATGTTGAAGCAGTCGTTTCAAAAAAATTGAAGTCTAAAACCCTCATGTTTGGGTCGTATCTTAAAAATAACTGCTTGGATAGCGCGCTATATCTTCATTCATCGATGGCATCACGTTCCTCTACGCTCTGCATAATCGAGCTACACTGCATAAATCATGTTGGTTTTCGACAGCAGACAGCATGAGAATAGATTGAATTCTTTTTCCTTAAAAACATTTGCTTAGTTGTTCATCCGTAAGATAAAGCTGTTGTTTTCCTTTTCCTTTCTATTGATTATGTGCCCGTCAAAGAGAGCATGAGTTTTATTTAGTATGATCCATCGCAAAAGGCATTATTTTATCCAAAGAGATGATCGATCTCTTCAATTTTCTTGGAGGCTCATCCCTTAAAACTTTGTCAAGCTATCTGTCCAGCTACTGGGCTGTGAGTTGTTGCATTTACAATGCACAAAACATAATGAATGGAACAAAGCAGCTCATACATGTGGGCCAACAGCCCATGAACAACTTAAATCCAGCATTTTGGATCACGTCCTCTTGAAAGTTGAAAGTTCACAGTAGCATAAAAACATTAGAGAAAACTGCAAGATTGAGTTGCCGAACCTTTTTATATGATTACTATGCTTCCTCGTACACATCACATTGGTGACCACGAAGTTCCGAAAGAGAAGGCAGCGTACCTTCACAACTGACCATCTCACCTGCAGTTTTGTTCAAGTAGTTTCCTAACCCTTTTAAAAATTACACAATTAATGGCGAAACCAGATGTTTAGTTCTAATCCAAACGCCCGTCACTGGCATGACTGCGTCAACTGCGAAGCAAGGACCAAGCGAAACTTGTCCGTGGTTGCTCCAAACTTGTGTTCTTGCCTTGCCTTTTTCTGCAATGTCAAGAACGCTTGATCCTTGTTATGCTTGCCTTCAAAGGGATGTTTCTAGCGTTGTAAGATTCATTCTGAGATGCTTGAACTCGAAAGTCAAAATATAGTTTCAAGGGTCTGTCGGGAGCGATCTTTCCAATTCTTCTCGGGTCCTCATCTTTCTTACCAAACAAAGGAAATACCCAATCCTTCACTTCTCATCCCTCTTCCCGCGTCCATCCTTCCCTCATCAATCCCTCACAAACATACCCTAAATATCCTCTAGTCCTCCCAATACAACTGGCAGTGAAAAGTAAGCAAAGCACAACTCACAGTGATGATTGATGAAGATGGGAAGTAACAAAAGTTTGCCTTTCCATTCCGGGCAGCACACTTATTTCCAACCTGATTTCCCTCAAGGATAAACAAGACATTCAAGTTTGATACAAGCTTTGGCTAAAAATGATAGGAACCAACAATAACCAAAATCTAAACAACAGAGAGTACAGGCAGTAACTCGATTAGCTTTCAAGTCTTTAATGTGATGGAGCATGTTGAATTAGTCATGAAGAGTTCCCATGATATCTTCATCTCGATATAGAAAATACCTGAAACAGTGCATAAAGCCACAACAAAACATCATCAAAAACTGTATTTGTGTCGATCAATCGTCTAATGAGAGGAAAATAAATGCATTTGTGTAACACGCTGTTTTAGCAGCAAGAAAAGCAGTAGTTGTCGTTTTGAGTTGCTGTCAAACTTGTTAATTTTCATGCCAATGAAAAGATTTTTTTATTTTATTAGCACCAGGTATCCAGGCCAAGGCCCAACTAATCCTGGGGATGCACATGCCCTCGGAAAGGAGTTTCCCGCGAGTGCACCACAGTTAATTCATGGGTTTTGCCCAAGTCTAATGTCCCCATGGAATTGTTTGCGCCTAGCAAGAGTTGAACCTGGGATCCTGGACAAGAGCACACTATCAAGTCCCGGCTCTTCTCCGTTAGGCCAACCCCATGGGGTTGCCAATTTAAGAAGTTCAATTTCTAGCCTTACTAAGCAGATAGTAATAGAAGGCTATTGAGTCCCATGAAGAAAGAAAAAAAGATGTACGCCTTCCGATCGAGTGAAAGCAAGGGCAAATTCAATGCCTGAGTCCTCTTTTCTTCCCTTAGTCTTCATCTCACCCGAGTTCAACTGACTTGGAATGCTAACCTAACCGGATTAGAGTTTAGGCCTGCATTTAACCCGAAGTCCCAATTCTCCAACAAGTGTTCCATATTGTAACTTCTTACCAAATGCACATCCCCTTTGGGTAGCAAAACCAGCCAAGATTAACCAAAAAGTCAATATAAGAAAGCACCAGACTATCGGAAAAATCATGAAATCTACATTTATGCGGCAATGACCTTTTTAAGAACGGCATAATGGGTCAAATCTTTCATATTTTGAATAAGGATCTTATTTCTGCAGGATAAAATTTCTTCTAAATCAAGATTGATCTAATGATTGTAATATGTAAGGGATCGAATGCATGCAATCCAAAAGAAGAACAGATAACCAAGCTCCCTAGAATACCCATCCTGATCTCATTCACATCAGAATGCCATTTTAAGGCATTTATGCAAAAAACCAATTTCCATATATCAACTCACTATAGTCATATACACTGCAAACGTTATTAACAACAATGCCCTTTGCAGAAAAACAAATAGTACTGAAAATTAATTGGTTCATTTCAAAATCTGTATCAAGCCAAATCATCTTCCATTATAGGTATTCCTTCAAACATATAAACATGCATTCCGTGCCATTAGAAATTCTAAAGTCAGCAAAACAAATTTAAATCATATAGGATGAGGTATCATGCATTATAGAATTCTGAATCCTATTTAACAGCGTTTAACTACTCTAAAACTAGTTACTTGATCACCCCCAGTGTGACTTTAGGAGACTGTTAGCTGCCACAGCCTACCAATATTAAATCTACATGGATCTATGAGTCAGGCGTATGCCTTCTCGAAGCTACATGGTTCAATTGAACGTTTAAGTGCCAACTCAAACTGCATATAATTTGACCTGTCCAAATTTTAGAGTCAAGTAACAAGGGCCATGGAATAGCTAAGAGATAGGACCATGGTATTTTTTATACTACCGTGTAGACAAACTAAATAAGCTAACACACAGATGCCAACTCTCGTACACAATTTGCACAACATCCACCAGAAACTCGAACACAAAGAAGGAACAAAATTTCAAAAGGCAGTAAAAACTCACTCTTTTTCACCGAGTTTCACTTCAGTGCCTCCATATTCAGGCAAAAGAACAGCATCTCCTTCCTTCAGAGTAACAGGAATCAACTTGCAGTCTTTATCACGAGCTCCGGGACCCACCGCAACAACTTTTCCAGAATTCAGCTAGAATTATGAAGCATTAAAAGAAATCATGAGGTCAAAAAACAATCAGTGATCACCTCATGTATCCAGCAATCAAACAAATGAATAAACGTAGATTTACATCATAGCATGACAGAATAAGAATTAGCCTTCGATTTTCTTGTCAGGCATAAATTTATGAAACTGGCAAGAAACAAATACACATAAGTTGAGCATGCTGCACTATCAAGGTGAGCCAATTACCAAGGAATAAAAAATAACAGCAGTCGTGAGAACTTGAATGTTAGTATAATTTATTTCCAATGAAGCATATATTTTAAAACTAAGAACCTCCCAATCCCAACAAAACCATTTAAAATTGAGCTAAAGCACTTAACCGTTACTGTTAGCAATTAAACTGAAGCTGAAGTTTCGGATTCATGCATGAACCAATTCAGATTTTAGTACTCAGAATAAAGTTATTTTACAAGCCAGACGTTGCTTATGTTCAATACTTCAATTGGAGGATTTGTGGGGGGTGACATAAAGAACCCAGATTCTAGTATGTGGTTGCCGTAGGTTTTGAGATTCAAAATGTAATGCAATACAACTCTTTGCAACAAAAATAAATCTTAGACATAAGTTTAGTTTAGTTATGATTAACCAAGTACTAATGCCTCTTAGAGTTGAGAGAATCCCTCCCTAATAAAAGAGTTCATTACACTTCATATCACGCACAGTAGTAAAGCAGTTCCAATGCTGCATGCATCAAACGGAATGAAAGTAAAGAGAAAGGGATGGCCTTGGGGGTTTTCTCAGGAAGAAGAATACCGGTGTTGGTTTTGGAAGGAGGGATTATTTTCTCCACCAATATGCGATTAAATGTCGGGATCAAACGCTTTGCCATCTTCACTCCTCTTCAGCCTTCGCACGCACTGACTGAGTCTAGAGAGAGAAAGAGTGATAGCAGAACAGTGAGTACTTGAAACCTCTTCTGGGCTACTTTAAATGGGTTCGTTGAGTTGGAGATACAATCCAAGCGAGATGATGCTGGTAGGGTTTAACGAGGAGTTTAATGTTATGTTTGTCAAATTCCACAACTGCCCATCTTGCCCATGCTCTTTTCCCTCGCTCCTTTTTCTTTTTTCTTTTTTTTACCAAAAGCCAAACAAACAAATAAATTGCCCGAACCAAAAGGGTTCTATGCTTAGGTGAGCTGTTGCCAATAAGTTGCATGGCACCAAACAATCTTACCCTGCCTAGCTAAACACATTTTTTCTTCGAAACAACTTATAGACTTTATATATTTAACGTAAAGGGAAAACCTCCTCAACCATTATAATAAAAAAGTTTCCCAATCCATACATAGAGCATAAAATTCTTGAATAAGATAAATGTAAATAAACTTGAACTATGATCAACAACTATTTTGGAGAGAAGAGGGAAGAGTCCATCCTTTGGACGCTTGGGGCAAAGAAGTGGCTTGAGCTCTGAGTAAGATGGGTCAAAAACTTCACATTTGCCTGCCAAATGATGGCTTTAGCAGCGCACAAATTGACCAACACTTGGATTGAAGTAATCCAACATGAAATCCCATGTTTAGCCAGATATTTAGGTTGATGTTGCGCAAATTGACTAATAATCTTGCTAAAACTCCAAAACCACTGGATAAAATGAAAAATAAAATGAAGAGGACAGCATAGTTGATTTTTAAGGAGAAGAAAAATAAAAATGAAAGACCAAGTAAAGTAAAATGAAGAGGGGCTGCAGCTGGTTGCAGAGAAGAAGACTCTTAGGGGGAGAGAGAGATAGATGGGCTAGCAAATTTGGTAGTTAGTGGTAAATTATGTCTGTTCCATGCTTTATCAACCAGGATTTTAATCCTAGTGAAACCGACTTCTCATGAATGCATCTATTCCAGCAGAGCGAGCTAAGAGTAACCATTAGAAGAAAGAAAGGAGAAAAAATCACCCTGTACAACACCAATCTGAAACTCTGGCAGTGTTTGATAACATATTTACGCTTTTCAAAATGGGTTTTAATTTGATACTCTTTACATGCTTTGAATGATTTTAATATGCAGGCTCTGAAAACATCAATTATCATCAATTTTATGCATTTCCAGTCCAAAGACACTTTACAAAATCACATGTACCGCACACTCAATTGTTGAGGGTTGAAATTTGATTGTGCCATTACCCCGCCAGGCGCCACCCACAACTTCCAGCAAATAATGAAAAAAACAAACCTTCTCATGCTAGTTTCTAAACTATGATTAATTTTGCCGAGCTTATAAATGAGAAACACCGCAAGTATGTTAAACTGTGCTCAAAACTTTTAAGACTCCCACAAAATTTACTTCCACAAGTCAGCTTTGAGTAACATAAGATGCTACAATCCCTCCGATCATCCACTATGGGGGGACGAAATGAAATGGAAAACCACCACATTAACAAAACAAAGATGCCATACAGCTTAGTTCTAAATTAAGATCCATTTACTTTCTTTCCTTGAAAACTAAAATAGGTAACATATCAATAAAAATATTAGAACAAGTACAGAGCCAGCCAAAAAACTATTGTCTGGAAATTTTTGATGAGTTTATAAATCTGCAGGCTGCATCCAAACTCAGTTCTTCGTATACCTGGACAATGATTTTTTTTTTAATTTTCAGACATCAATAATAGCAAAATGGAATCTTAAGCAGGAAATGTAAATGATTTCAAATAACGATGCATACAAGTTTCCGATGAACTTCATGAAAAGCCTTGGAAAATCTCTCGGCCTCTGCTGCACCCACCTGTATATCCACAAGAGCACTCCAAAACTTGTCATAAACAAAAAATTCATTTATCCCTATCACTAGGAAACGATAAGTCTGCTGTGCCGCTTTGTTTGGATGGGGGGTGGCAACAGATTTTTTTTGCATAATGTATGATGGCCAACAGATATAAATCAGCTAGACTTTTTTGGCACAACATTCAATGAGAAACAATCTATCCACAAACAGATCACTGATGCAGGATGGAGAGAAACCAAAAACAGGAGTAAGATAGAGGCATCTCGACAAATTCAACTCTGACTCACAAGTGATCACACCAGGTAAAGTCACACAAAGTTAATCCTTTCTCGCTCAAAAGATGGCCACCATGCTTACTGTTGTTGAAAAATGAATTTTCTCAATGCACCAAATGCCTTGAATATGTTAATGTACCCATAAGAAGGCTTCATGATTCATTCAACGCCAGCAAATACTATGGCAAGCAACAAATCATACCTTCTTCTCAACTGCCAACTTAAGCTTCTCCCAGAATGCATCTACTTAAGGAAATACAGAAGAAAACAGTCAATAAATGCACATGAATATCAACAATGATGAAGAGTTAAATTTTTTTTATGAATCTTTGTTGCCGATCCCATGAATTTGCCAATGATTTCATGATTCTTAACATAATGCAAATTCCATACCAACATAACCTGAAAGGGAGACTCTTTCCAAAATGACTGACAGGCACAACACACGTCAACAGAAAAGTTGGTGACTTGGAGGAAAGTTTATTAAGTAAAGTGGCTCAACATTATCAGGCCAAAGCTTCCCAAGAGATTTTTCATCAAAAATCAAGGATTCATGAGGGAAAATACATTTAAATCTCCTCAATTATCTAACAATGATAGAAGCATGTAAGCAAGCAGACTAAATTTTATTTGATAACATGCCTTGTACATCAATAGCTTGATTGTTGATTTCCTTTTTATCTTCCTCCCATTCAGCTTCTTTCCAAGACTTGAACTGTTGTGCAAATAACAGAATACATGAAACCAATTCAGATTACAGATACAAGATAATGTCTCATCTGCATACACATTATATATGTAGAGAGAGAGAGAAGGAACAGTTTTAGTAATACCGCTGGCAATGACAGGTGAGATGATCTTTCTGATGGGACTAACTCAATCTGAAATTAAAAAATAAAGGTAACTATGCAGCTGTGGGTATATCCAAATACAAACAGAGCACGAGAGAATTAATGAAGGCAGTTCAGAGTACACACAAATACAGACATGCAAACTTCATCGGAATGCCCACGCACACAAACACACACGCCAAAAAGAAAAGGGGGAGAGAGAGATCTAAAGGGCAGTTTCAGTAATACCGGCTCCGGAAATGACCGAGAAGATGATTGTCTTGATGGGTCAATCTCAATCTGATACAGAAGAAAGTTATTACAAAACCATGAGCATTAGATACAAATACAGACAGCTAACCTGGCAAAAGGACGGATTTGACTTTATTTAGAACATCAAAGTCCACTTAAAAGGATCACAAAACATACAGATTATTCAATTCTAATTCGTTTTCTTTCCATAAAATCTAATGGTTTTACGCTTAAGGACTTTCCAATTTATTTAGTTAAAAGCCTCACTACATCATAATATTTAACTGAATCACCATTTCAAACATGTCTAAAATCGAGAATTTCATGCTCAGACCACTACCATACCAAGATATTGTGGTGTTATGATTATAACCCATTTTCAACCTCAAAACACTGACTAAATTAGTAGCAAAAAAGAAAGATACTGACAATGTAAAATTCAATAAACCCTAGTTCCTTTTTGAAGAATAGACAGACAGACAGAGTAGTGTGTGTGTGTGTGTGTGTGTGTGTGTGT
>Ga0325405_1002313_pt1 | contig 19564 bp, 13 predicted proteins | sample PopdelMetagenome_21_FD_205663 | JGI IMG/M metagenome (GOLD analysis project Ga0325405, IMG submission 205663) | Populus deltoides microbial communities from Bellville, Georgia, United States - Xylem-Control-R2 | ecosystem: Host-associated > Plants > Phyllosphere > Stem > Wood/Secondary xylem...
ATGGTGGCGATAATGTTCGATCGGTGGTATCCGCTCTTTGTTGTTGAAAAATTGTAGATCAGACTAGATTACCTGAAACATAAAAAATTTATGGGTTTTGTGATGGAGATCTTCTCTCTCCCTCTCTGTCTCTTTTTTTCCCCTTTTTATTTTATTTTTTGTTTTTTCAATTCAATCCCTCTTTAATTAGCCTTGAAATTATGGTAACATATAAAATTAAAAGATAAAAGACCGGAATTTAAAGCATGGAGATAATATATGCCTAATAATAAATTTTTGTAATTTTTATTTTGATTTAAAAATTTATTTTTGTAATTTTTCAGTCCATGAGAGTAACTAGCTCTATCAATTTTGGTAGCTAAAATCATCAAGTTTGATGATAGTGATGATTGTGGTTTTTTGTTTAGACTAAGGTTTGAAAAAGATAATTCTTTATAGACCAACAAATTATTTTACAAGAAACTTAAATTTAAATCCAGAGTAGAATGACAAAAAAAAAGAAGCCAATGACTCGTGCTGAACGTAAATGGGTTAAACTCATATTATTTTGCTTAGATTTATTTATGATCTTTCAACTTCCCAATATATAAACTACAATAAAAACTCATTTCTTTTGTTTATGGTATATTGGGTTTTGGTTTTCACAACAACATGTAAACTCAAAATTCTTTAAGATTAATTTATTATTTACTCACAATCTATTTTGATTATATTAATGTTTTATATTAAAGAATTTTTATAAGAGAATTTAACCTTTAAAGTAAGTTTATCTGGGTTTAAATTTGGTTTCAAATGTGCCATTAATCATATTTTATTAAAACAAATTCTAGCACTCTTCATATGTATTTAAAATATGTATGATTATGTGATGATCTTTCTCTTTATGTTTCCTCCTAATGATGGGTTAGAAAAAGAACCTACCAATAGGTTTTTTTATCGTGGAAACTTCATTTTCCACCGGAAAACCACATGATTTATTTGTTACCGGGTTTTAAAGGCATGTGATTGTGTTACCAAGTACATGACCAAGTACATGAGGCAACTCCATCAACAATGTTCTTTGTTTTTTTAGTAGGTAGTGTTTAGTTATTGTCACGGGACAAAATAAAAAGAGACAGTGAAAACAAGAGAGATAATACATAAAAGAGATAGATAAAATTGTGTTTAGTAGTGATGTATAAGACAAAATAATTATTTTTATAATGTGTATGATTGTTCATTCTTTTACTGTTTACCTAGATACAAATTATTGTAAATTGGAGTAGTGTAATGACAGAATTGTCTCTGCCAAAAAAACTTGCTAAGCATGTAGTTGGGGGTATGATTGTCTTTCTAATAAGATGCACTTGGCATTGATAGAATGATCGGGGATAAAATGGTATGATCAGTTTTTTTTTTGCTACAATATAGATACGAATTTGCCATTTAGGACATAAAATTTTAACCTTTGAGTTAGGGGTTTCTTTTATTTTTTTTTCAAAAAAATAACTAGTGAAGATATAACCATGCCCCGGGAGGCAAAATATACATGTATTAAGGGGCTTCTTCGTCATTTCATTTTATTTGAAACAGTTCAAATATGAAATTATCTATATTCAGAAATGGTTGATGTGTCCTGGATACACGTCAGCGGGTGGCGCATGCGGCTTCAGAACCGAACCGAGAGTCGCTTTATGGGTGTCTTTCGATGCGCCTTGCCACCTCATGCATAGTGGCGAGGCACTTGTGTCGAGGAGGCCCATAGAGGAGCCTCGGGTGAGGGTTTTTCCCTCCATCCCTCTCTACCCCCTCTCCTCGTAGAAAATCTTGTTGCCCATTGCAAAAAAAATAGTGGGCTAGACATATTTGTTAGATCTAAGGAACATGGATCTGACATATTACCAGACCCATGAAAACATGGGCAAGTACCTTTGCCTGACCCAAGTTTGCTTGGGTCTGACATGTTTGTCAAGCCTAAATAAACATGGGTCAGACATGTTTGTTATACATATATAAATTTAAGTAAGACATGTTTAATAATATTATTTTTATTTTTATTAATATAATTATTAATAAATTTGAAAAAATATTATTACTATTGAAAAAAACCATAAATTTAATTTGAAGGGTAAGATTAAAAATTATTATTATTATTGTTAATATTATTAATATAGTTATTAATAAATTAAAAAAATATCATTACTATTGAAAAAAACCATAAATTTAATTTGAATAGTAAAATTAAAAACTATAAGAACTTTGAAAAAAAAAGTCAAGGAAAAAAAATAAGGAATTAAGAGTAGAATGACTGAATTGAAAGTATTTTGGGTCTGACATGATTGTAAAACTTAACTTTGCTTGGATGCTTGGGTTTGATAAAATTGCCAGACCCAGTTGCCAGACATTAGCATAGAAGGACTGAATTGAACGTACCATAAGTCTGACATGATTATTAAATTCAACTTTGCTTAGGTGCTTGGGTCTAGTAAAATTGTCAAATCCAAGTTTCTAGACCTTAGCAATTCAAAATTGTTGAATCTAGCAAGGTTATCAAATTCAAAATGCTTAGGTTTGACATGATATTTATAAATCTTACTTTCAATTACCATTACCATAACAATTTATATTATTTATGAATAGGACATTAGCGACTTGAAGTTCATCTATTTAGTTTTGTAGTATTGCTCTTCCATCTGCAACAATACATCTTGCTGAATCTTGTCTCACGCTGGAGGATTTCATTATAATATCAAGGTAAAGCGCCGATGTTTGCACGTGAGGATCAAATTTTTGATTTTCAGTTAAATCAAAGAGGGTGATTGAGAGTTTGATATTTTAATTTTTTTTAAAAAATATTTTAAAATAGTATATTTTAAAATTATTTTTAATATTTATATGTTAAAATGATATGAAAATATTAAAAAATATTAATTTAAAATAAAAAATAATTATTTTTAAACAGAAAATTTGCTGCTGCTGCTGCTGCGTCCGGGGGGTCCACGCTTCCCCAGTTTGCAACTGCTTTGTCAAGATCCGGTCCTGTTCACGTGATATCAGAACTTGAACACTTGAAGTTGCTAGAAATGGCTTCCAGAGAGTTAATGATGCTTAGAAAGCCATGTTTTATCCAGACACTCAAAGGGGATAGCATCGTTTTTCTTTAAATTATTTATAATATATATATATATATATATATATATATATATATATATTTTTTTTTTTTTAATTTTAAAAACGATGGTATATCTACTGAGCCAAGAATAATGGCCTCATGTTATATACGTGGTCGTGATAATAATCACAAATTTATTGATTATGATATATCACAGGCACATTATCTGCGGTTCACTTATTATTTATTTTTGTGTTACAACTGGTTTCTTCAAATTAATTTTTTGAAAATATTAAATTAATATTTTTTAAAAATTTTGAATGATTTTGATGTATTTATATAAAAATAAAAAATTTTAAAAAATAATATTTAAATAAAAAATATTTTTAAAAAACATTCAACATCAAACATACATTGAGATTAATGATCTAAATCGGGGACGGGGTTTAGCTGCAAAAATTAGGAGTTGCTCTAATTTTTTTTTAATCGAGTAATGTACTTTTTTATTTATTAAAATAGTTGTAATTTCAAAATTTATTGATCAAAACATTTCTTTTAACTCATTTATATTTCTTAAGAATTTATTATTTCATGTTTTAATGTTAAAAAACCAACCCATTAAAGTATAAGTTACCAAACTTTATTCAAAATTATTTTGGTTTTAATATAAAACATTTTAATTATTAAAATAAAGTAACCCTTTTAACGAGCACCATCGGATAAGGTAACTGCCATTTTGCCAAACCACAGGTCCAACACACGCACCCCCCCGTAACTTAACCGCAAGGGAGACAAAGCAGAATCCGACAATTGTAAGGGGCAAATCCGGTAGATGACAACAAAATCTGCACTGCTATTTTTCAAGGACCAAACAACCCCCCAAACACGCTCGACCCCTTTCTATCTATAATTTCTCGATAAGAAAACCAAAACCCTAAATTACCTCCCCTCCCTCAAAAGGAAAAGAAAAAAAGAAAAAGAAAATTCTACTCTTTCTCTGTTTTTCATTTTAGATTTTTTATACATTTGTTTCTTTCTCTTTTTTCATGTTTTAGTTTTTGCCTTTTCTTTTGGTCTTTCTGTTTCAGGAAAACATTCTGAATCGCTGATAATTGCCGGGTTTTGTTTAATCTCTAATGGTGGGTTTTGTATTGTGAAATTTAGGGTTTTATATAGCCGTTTCTATTGCGAGTGCAACCGATAATTTTTTTGGGTAAGTTGTCTTTCTTTTTTTCTCGTTTTTTGTGTTTGGTTCATATAATTTTGTATGCATTTGTTTTATTTTATTTATTTATTTAGAATTTGATACATTATGAAATATGTAATTTTTTTTTTGCCGTTTTGGGATTTGTTGGGAAGACAGTTTGTGGATGATGAGAAAATTCGGTCTCTGAAGTGAATTTTTTTTAATGTTTATTTTGAATTTTTTGAAGTGGATTCGTGTGGTTGGATTTGGTTTCTGGGATAACTATTGATTAAGTGAGTTTGGTAAATTTTTAGCGTCTGGCTTGTTACTACATGATGTTGAAATTGTGATAACCTTACTGATATGATGGTTTTCTTATTTCACTAAATTGTAGTGAAGTTGTGAGGTTTTGTTTAGGTAGCTGAAAGAGTGTTGGATTTTTTTTTTACAGGATTTTGAGGGTGATTCTAGTTGGAAAGCATGTCTTCACAATACCCAGTTCTTGGAAATAAACTGGACTTAGTCCAGTGGAAGGTTACTGAGTTAAAAGAAGAGCTTAGAAGGCGGAAATTGAAAACCAGTGGTTTGAAGGATGATTTGATTAAACGGTTGGAAGAAGCTATTCGTATTGAGAGGGAAGACGAAGAAACTCGCCATGAGTTGGTAAATGCTGCAGAGGTTGCGGGGGATGTGGATAATGGTGTTGATTTGGAGAACCCGCATGTAGTTGGGGTGAACAATTCAGAGGCAGTATCAGCTGTTACTGAGACGGTTGAAGTTGTTGTGGATGATGCTGCTAACAGAAATGAGAAGGTGGATGATGTTATGGTTCAGGTTGGCATTGATGAGAGTGTGAAAGCCATGGGTCCAAGAGAACTTCAAGAGGAGGTCAACATGGGTGGTGTTAATTCTTCTAGGGTAGAAGAAGAGGAGCTCACTGTTCATGCAACTACCGTGGAGACCAGCATTTCTGTTACTGAGAGTGTGGTATCTGAAGTAGCATTGAGTGTGCAACATGTGCAAAATTCTGGAACACAGGAGGCAAATGAGAACTCAAGTATCCAGCTGGAGAATGAAGATTCAAAGCCCCAGCTGGAGAATGAGAGTTCAAAGCCTCGAGATGAGAATGTCGTGCTTGAGTCTTCTGCTCCGGACAACCAGGTATCTGAGGTCAACCCTAATTTAGGGTTTCAAGTAAAATCTGATTCTATTTCTACTGATTCTGTATCAATTAATGAAAAGATTGAACTAAAGGATAATATAATTGCTGATGATGTCAAATTAGAACTAGATGATGTTAAGCTAGAGATGGTGGAACCATCATCCAGTAATGTTGTCCCAGTTGGTGGTGAATCACATCCAATGGATGTTGAAGAGCCACAAGAAAAGAGTCCCTCTGTTGAAAAGAAAGATGACAGCAATGGTACAAATGCAGATATGAGCAAGAAAAATTACAGTGTTGATGTGGGGTACTCGGAGAAGTTGAATTTAGACAGGAGTTCTGGTGATGACTCCATGGAGGAAGATGTTCTAGAGAGTAAGCAAATTGATTCAAAGTATAATACTGATGAAGTGGGCGATAAGTGTAAAATAAAAAATGAACTGCCCAGTCTGAAGGAGGAAAATCTAGTTAATGTTACTGGGAAGGATTTATCTACTGATCAAAAGGAGATCCATGTTGAGAATATGACTTGTCCAGTTGCTCCCATGGAAAAAAGAAAGCTTAATGGTAAGATTTGTTATTTATCATATTGATGACTACCATGTGTTCTGGAATTCACTAATGCTGTTTTACGTGGTTTTGCCATGTCAGTTTTGTAAGTATGATGCATTTGTACCTTTCAATAGTTGTTTATGTCCGGTAATGATGGTTATTTTACTCGCATATGGGCTGCTGCCATATATTAGTATTTTTACCACTAGTTTTCTTTAAAAGAACATTTTAGTCTGATAAATATTTTTGTGAGTGATCTGATCGTGGAAGTAGTAATTAGTTGAGAATTTATGCTTTCATTGTTATGTAATATTGTGTATTATAATGGAGGAGAGGATTTGAAATTCTCCATGCTTGGTGAAAAGGATTAGTCTCACTGTGTCCTGAGATTGTTCTATGTGGAAAAAATAAATTATGTGGTTCTTTGAGATCATTGGACTTTGTCCAAGACATGTGAAACTGCAATTATTGGTGTTTGCCTCTAGGTCTGCTTTTTAGCCAAAGCACCTTGGCTTTTTAAATATCTGTGAATTGAATACGGCGTGGGCATGTCTTAGTTTTTGGATTTCATTTCTGCATGCAATGTATTTTGGGAGCTTCTAGTTCTGAAACTAATATACACCTAAGATTGTGTTGTTCAAGTATGTCACAGCTAAATTATTGGATATGATGGTATTTCATAGGCATCTAAATTAGCAACTCTGCCCCAAAAGTTTTCTGGTGGCTGTATGTTCAACTTTTGCTACTTTTGAAGTTTAGGTTATGTTGGAATCAATCTAACCATTTATGTTTATTACATTGCCCTGACTGCTTGTTCTTTTATTTTACAATCTATAAGTGATTTATGCTTTTTATCTGATCTTCTGAAAGCTGTATTTTGGAAAATAAGTGCAGCTATCTGGTTCTGTATGATTACTGCCTCATGAGCAGTTGTGCTTGCAAATTTGTTGTCGACCTGTTTTCCGTTTCTGCTGTCAAGTTAATCATTTCACAAGGAAGCATGATCTCAGTTTCTCAATTTATTTTGTGCTGTTTACAGATCAAGAAGCTGTTGGAAACACAGAACCTTTAAAGCGGCAACGAAGATGGAATTCTGAGAGCATCAAGGTTCCTGAACAGCAAAGCTCTAATCTTACACCCACCATCACACCAAATGACGGGTTTCAACCAACTCCTTTGCGACGCAACTTTTCTCGATCTGACTCCTCTGTTAGTGAGGAGGCACCCAAGGAGCGCATTGGTGAGTTAGTTTTCTTTTAGTTGGAATATAAGTGTCCCCAGGGGCAATTTGTTTAACATCTGACACATTTTTGTTCTATCATTATTACTTGGCAGTTCCACCATCACAGAAACCTCCTACCAATTCTCTCAGAATCGATCGTTTTCTGCGTCCTTTTACTCTGAAAGCTGTCCAAGAACTCCTGGGAAAAACCGGGAGTGTCACCAGTTTTTGGATGGATCATATCAAAACCCACTGCTATGTTATGGTAAGACATCTCTCTGTCTTCTGGACACATTCGAGTGTGGAAACTCTTTCTCGGGAATGAGAGCATACATGTATTGTTTCTTGTATTTTTTTAATTGGTCTCTGCACTGCTTGAACTTGCGATGCATTGAAATGCTATGTTTTTGCAGTATTCGTCTGTGGAAGAAGCTGTGGAGACACGAAATACTGTTTATAACCTCCAATGGCCTCCAAATGGTGGACGTCTTTTAGTGGCCGAGTTTGTTGATCCTCAGGAAGTTAAAATCCGGGTGGATGCTCCTCCTCAGTCTCCAGCTGCACCTGTCACTCCTAGTACGCCAGCACCTGCCCCACCCATGTTGCAGCCACAGCCCTCTCCCCGTCAACAGGTTTCTAGGCAGCAGCTTCCACCTCCACCTCCACCTTCCCTTCCACTTCCACCGCCACTGTCTAACCCACCCCATGCCAGGGAACGGGTCGATCTTCCTCCACCCCCTCCACTTCCTGAGAAACATGATCCTCCAATTGTCACCCTGGATGACCTCTTTCGGAAAACCAAAACAGCTCCTCGGATCTACTATTTACCGTTATCAGAAGAGCAAGTCGCAGCAAAACTTGCAGGACATGGCAAAAACACCAAGCAGTAGGGACTGGGCTATTATTTACCTCCCTGGCTGCTCTTAGGATTATGTTAGATAATGGTAAGATAGCATCACATAGTTGCATCTTTGCAGGTCTGCAGGTGTTGCTTGTAGGAAGGAATTGTTCCAGCCAAGCAGAGGAATGTGGTTCGTTGCTGGATTTGGTTTTTCTGAAGACTGCATGATGTTGAAGAAGCTTAAGTTTTTTTTAGCATTAGAAACTTGTCAGCTAAGAGCTCTCTATATGAGTGGATCGCCCGACATGTGGACATATCTTGTTTTCCTGTTGAACAAGAATTTTAACTTTCCCAATCTTAAACAGTTGGTTCTAAATTCCTTGCATTGATGTTTTCTATCTGGTCCATTATGTAGGTTTCTGAAGTTGGTGTATAAATACCTGCATCATATCCTTTCCATGCTTTGAAAAACACCAATTGGTTTTTCTTTTGAAGAGAAACTCTGCAAATGAATGTAGAAATCTGGAACGATTATTAGTATCAACTCTACATTAATACACCAAAAGAAGTTGATTTACTGTTTCAATTACTAATGTTGCTCTGCGCTTTTAATTATGGACTGCTGTAGTAATTTTCCCTGTTTTGGATTTTATCTTAATGCGCGTGGCCTTGAAGCAGACTCGCGTCCCTGCATGAGTTTTCTCTTTTTAATCATCCGAGTGTTTTAAATAGGTGCAACCAGCATATCCTAATGTTTTTTTATGTTTATTTTAAATTAATATTTATTTTATTATTTTAATATATTGATATTAAAAATAATTTTTTAAAAATAAAATAATTTTATTTTAATAAATTTTAAAATAAAAATTATTTAAAATGTAATTATTACCATATTTTTTAATAATGTTATAAATATGTATTTTTTAAAAATATTTTTTATTTAAAAATATATTAAAATATTTTTTTAAATTTTTATATCATTATATTAAAATTATTAAAAAATAGAAAAAATATTAATTTAATATTTCCTTAAAACAAATGTAAAATCTTTATAAAATAACAAAAAATACTAATTTAATATTTTTTCAAAATAAATATATTTTTAAAATATAGATAAAAACACAAAACCAATCGTATTTAAGAAATGTTTGTGAGTAAGTTTCAATTTATTTTTTTATTAAAATTTATTTTATTTTATTTTAAATTAAATATTTTTTTATTTTTAAATTGTTTAATGTATTAATATTTTTTAAATAAAAAATATTTTAAAAAACAATTCAATCACCTTCTACCCCTCTATTTTCATGAAAACACCCTCGTATGATAGTTTAACTCTAACTCTCTCCTCTCTCGAATGTAGTTAACAGAAAACACTCTCGGTTCCTCGAGTTCTCCCCAGTAACCTAGTTTACACAAACCAGAAGAAACAAAATTTTGACTCCCATTTCCCTTTCTTTTATTTTATAAACGTCGTCGTTTCATTCTCTCTTCTCAAATTAACTTCACTCTATCCCCTTTCTTCTCTGCCAAAATTCTAGGGTTTAAAGATTGAGACTTTCATCAGTTTGGATAGCTGCAGCTGTGCGTTTATGATCGCAAGTTGCTGTTTTCAATTCAATTTATAAAGGGTCTAGCTTGGTATCTACAATTCAAGTGTTTTCTTTAGGGTTTGGTGGAAGGTATTGTTTAGGGTGACATGAATAGTGCATTTAGTGAACAGATACTTGCAGATAAGCTTTCCAAGCTCAACGGCACCCAGCAGTGTATCGAGTGTATCCTTCTTTTTTTTGTATTTTTAATTAATGAATTCCGCATCTTCTTTTTAGTTTCTTTGTACAGCTAACAAATCGGAAAACTTTTGTGAATGATTTTGTACTTTATGCTGTTTCTGGACAGCCCATTATTTATATTACAAAAAAAAGGACAGTACATCCTACATAGTCTATTTTGATTTTCTAATCTATTCCAAGGTCACTGTTTGATGTACTTTGTATTGATACCTTTTCATTTGGTATTTCTGCTTTAATGTTCATGATGAAGTTAGAGGAATGGTTCTGACATGTCTCAGTCTATCTCTGACTATTCCTGTTTCTTACCAAAATTATTGAGTAATTGTTTTGATTATGTGTTGACTTGGTATGCGTGCTACCTTAACTTTATTGCATAGCTTTGTCTCGGTGGTGCATACATCACCGTAGCAAAGCAGAATTAGTTGTTGAGACATGGAATAAACAGTTCCACAACTCAGATATGCTCAAGAAAGTACCTCTATTGTATCTTGCAAATGACATCCTTCAGAACAGTAAGCGGAAAGGAAATGAATTCGTTGCGGAGTTTTGGAAAGTTCTTCCTGCAGCGCTAAAAAATGTAGTTGAAAAAGGTGATGATCGTGACAAGAATGTCGTCTCTAGATTGGTAAGTTTTTATTTTTGTTGGGGCAGCTGATTCAAACATTACGACACAGCACCATTTTTTCTGTATAAAAAATGTGCTCATAAAACTATTGGAATGCAAAGGGATGCTATTGTGGATGTGGAACATAGTTAATTAACGATTGAGGCTAAGAGTCCTTTCTCTATTTTATATTTCTCTTTGTCAGTCTCTTGTTGAGCAATGCCTTATTTATTGCCAGTCCAGGATTTTGTCAATCCTCATTTAGTTGGATTTGTTACATGTAATAACATAGCTGATAAATAAAAGTGCATCCTATGCCCAAAAATAACATGGGTGGAAACAAAAGGTAACTGAATGTGATTATATGTTAGTTGAGCATCGACAGATGTATAAGATGCCAACATGATGCTGTTGATGTGCTTATTGGTGTAGTATCTCTTAAGAAGTCAGAGATGTGATTAAGATTACTGGACTTGTGTTCACGTGATCACCAGGTAAATATATGGGAAGAAAGGACAGTATTTGGGTCACATGCCCGGAGCCTCAGAGAGGTAATGCTTGGAGAAGATGTACCTCCACCCTTGGAGCTCAGCAAAAAACGTTCACGCACTGTCAAAAATACAAAGCGAGATTCACGATCCATTAGAACGGTTGGACCAAGGACCTTGTTTCTTTTTTTCTTCTATTTGGTTTAATGTGCTTGTATTGTTTATGTATTTCCATCCTCTTTTTTCCTGATCTTTTATCTCACTGTTGTGTCATTGCTCCGGGAACCAGAAATTTTCCATTGGAGGTGCTGCTGAAAAAATAGTATCGGCATTCAATTTGATGGTTAGTGAGCAGCCCAATGAAGAGGCAGAGATGAGGAATTGCAAGTCTGCAGTTCGTCGTGTGAGGAATATGGAGAAAGATGTTGATATTGCCTGTAGTAATAACGGTAAGAGAAATGAACTTGAATTTCATACAGAGACAATTAAAGTGGTTTCTTGGGAATGTTCCCCAGATTTTCAGACATTGCATGTTTCTCCTGAAATGCTTTCACAGCCTGAGTTTTGACTTTCAAAAATTGTGGCCTCTGAAGCACAATTCTTTTTGCTTAGATAAAGATCCAAAACGAAAAACATTGGCTAAGGAGCTAGAGGATAATGAGAATCTTTTGAAACGAAGTATTGAGAAGCTTAAATCAGCTAAAGCAAGTAGAGCAGCGCTTGTCTCTCAGTTAAAAGAAGCTCTACAGGAACAGGTATCTGATCGACTCATCACCTTCACTTGCTATTTGAATGTCAATTATCAGCCCATGCACAGTTTGCCTTTATATGGAGTGTTTGGTCAGAGAGAATCTGTGATAAAACTGTTTTTGGCCTCTTTTCAGAGCAAAGTTGCTGGAGATTTTATAGATTTTATCCAGCAGTTGTTGAGCATGATTGAAATGCCCTTCTCTATTAGTGTTATTTTCTAGTAGAGGAGGATGTCTTGCCCTCCTTGTATTCTTCTATGGATATTTTCCATTGTTTTTGTGAATAAATGAGATACACATGTTTTTGCAATTCTGTTCACTTTAAATTTTACTCGTTTATTCATTTTTATGTTTCAGGAATCTGAACTGGAGGGAGTTCGAACTCAGATACAGGTATGGATTTTGCACTTCCCGAGCCTTGAACATTTATTCTGTTTTCACTTATTTTTTGCTGGGTTTTGATAGTCAAATGGACATATAGTAGAATGTGCATGTATGTCACCGTGTCAATTTTGATGATTTTTTTTTCCTGATTGAATATCAAGATAGTACATTTATGCAATGATTCACGTTCTAGTTAATTGTTAGCCTTTATGAATGCTAAATGCCTTTTCTGTGATCTGATTATACTTGCGTGGCTGCTGACATCTATTGAAACCAGTGGCAACGCCACCTTATAACTAGGGGTGTCAATTGACATCCCCCAATTAGGAACACATTCTTAGAAATATGTTGTCTTATTGCTAAAATTTATGGTTTTTTAAGGTCATGTACCAAAATGACTTTGTAGCAGAATTAAATTGTATGGGGTCATTTTAGGAGATTTGCCTACAAAATTAATTAAGTACTATTAAATGAACATTAAATTGGTGTTTTTCTATCTTTTTCAAGCATTTTACCTTGTATAGGATACACAAAATCACCGCTTTCCTTTAAAATTTAGTGATAAAAAAATCATTAACATAAAAGAACCTTTTCTAATCTAAAAATTTAGTATCATCTTATTTACCAAATTCAATTATGCTTTTTTTTTTTTTTAGAATATATATCATGTAGTCAGCTTAAGTTCTTGAAAAGAAGTCATAGCTTAACTACATGATATATATTCTAAAAAAAAAAAAGCCTAAATGAATTTGGTAAATGATTAAGGTCCACTCTTCTTTTTAGTTCTCCATTTCTTTCTGTTCTTTAAAGTATTTTCTTTCAAATTAGATTTTAAACCTTGATCTCCAAATTAATGAACTGTTAATTCAATTCTAAATAGTTTATTTTTTATAAGATATTATTTACTTTTATTCACTGTCTATTTCATATGTTATGTTTGTTTTAATTACATAGTCTGATTTTTTATACTAATATTATTTATTAGTGAATTGGTTTATTGACAACTTGATGTTTTAAGTTGATTATCTATTATAGACAAGGATCAAGGATCCTTAATTGACCCTGCTGGAAAAAAATTCGGGCATGTCATAGGTTGAAACTGTTGTCATGGTTAGTTGGTAGTCATATAATTTCTGGAAATGTAGATGTACAAGACTTTAAGTTATATCATAAATACTAGCCTATAAACATGATAAGTTAGGGCGAACATTTGCCAACAACTGTTGAAGGCATTGATAATGTTTAGTTGAAAATTCATACCTTCTGTTACTAGGTATTCTAGAGTTCGAGTGAACTTACTAATGGTGGATCCTGGATATCCTTTGTACTCTAATTAATTTGGAGGAGCATATTTGTTGATATGCCACTGTATGAAATGCAGAAGATTTTGCCTGTTCTTTATACCCTTGACTGAACCAACAAACCTTTGATTTTTTGTTGTCTTAAAACCAACGCCAGTCTTCACATTCTCTTTTAACTCTTTGTTTTTTGGATGCTCAATTAGTTTACCTTTTCATATACCCACAAAGAAAAACTTTGGCCTGCACATTCTCGTAACACTGGCATATTCAATGAATTTTCACAATTTTGGATGTTTTAAAGATCAGTATGCTTTTAAGCCGATTTGAAATGTGGGGCCATGCAGATGCAAGAGGTTTGATAAGTTGTGATCTATCTACCAAGCATTGCTACTCAGAAATCCTAATTCCAGTCATCTTCAGTAATCTAGACTCTTGTTTGTCATCGACAGGGCTATATCTTAGTGTTACGATGATTCATGGAGCAGTTGTTTTATTTATTTATTTATCTTGTCAATTTCAGGATGCACAGGCACAAGTAGAGGAAGCCAGCAAGATGCGAAGGTGGCTTAATGGTGAAGAATTAAAAGCATCTAGTACAACTACAGTACCAGTTGATTCAAATGCAAAAGCAGGACAAACACCCAAGAGGACAGCTGCAGCTATTGCTGCGGAGGTTGCAGAGAAGCTTGCAGCTTCCTCCTCTTCTCAAATGATCATGCACGCTGTTCTCTCTACATTTGCCGCTGAAGAAGCAAAGAATGCTCCAAAACCTGAAACCTCTTTACCTGTTTCAGATCCAAATGTTTTTATGCTAGCTCAGCCACTTACTGCTCCAACAACACATTCGTACCAGTCAGTTTTGTTGACCCAACCTACAATGCAGAACCAGACTCCGACCACTCAATCTCAATTTCACATTCTTCCCAACTCATCCTCTCAGCCTTATATACAGCCAGGGGGAGGGATTGCAACCCCGTATGCTTATGGTAACTTTTCGGTGTTGCCTCCAGGACCACCCCCACCCCCACCCCCACCCTATAAGGTAAGTCAAACCGTGCCCTTGGCTCAACAACCATCGCAAATGCCTCAGCAGCAACCGTTACCAGTGGCACAACAGGAGGCCCCAATAAACCAGAAACAACCCAGGTCTTTAACTCAACAAACCCTGGGTGCTAATTTCAGACCTCAACCACCTGGATTGGAGTACTATGGCCACCCATCTCATTCTTAGTGAAAAATCGTACTTTTAGGTAGCCAGATGTAATTATCTTGTTTCCAACAGAATGAGTATCTTGAGTAATTTGAAATTTAGTTCGTGCAAATTGTTCTCGCAAAGGCTCCTGCACACAGAAATGTGACAACAAGTACAAATAACTCGGCTGGTAAGCACAGATTCTTAATTATTGAGAAATCATGATTGATTATCCGTTGAATACTTGTCGCTTGATATGACGATGTACAGGCATGCTAAAGAGACGGGTGAAAAATGTTAGAAGTTAAAACTGAGTAACAAGCATTACGCACAACTATACATACTCGTTGAAACAGAGAAGCATGGAGACAACGGAATATCGAGAACCTCGTGTACAGCCCCTTCTTCCAGCTGCAGTGCTGGACAGATATCCATGGGAAAAGCTAAACTACCTGCCCCTCTCTTTTTCGCCATCCTTTGCAAGTATAGTTGTCAGATTCAAGGCCTCGATTATAGATTAACTAGTTGGATTGACCCAGGAGATCAAACATTGATCATATATAAATATATTAACTGTCAAACTACATTGTAATTACATCCACAGTCGATATCGATAATGGCGTATACAAAGAAAAAATAGGTCAATAATTCGAACCCAACATGCCACTTATGTTTTAGCGGGTTGGTTTAAGCAGTTCGATCCTTATTTCTCTTAAATAAGATTGAGTTTGAGTCTTGTGAATGAAATATATCATTATTAAAAAACTTTACCTTTTAATTGACCGACCCGGCTCAATCAGATTAGTTGAATTTTAATAAACTTTTAGATAATAAAATTTAAAATTAAAAAGAAAAACTTTTATTTTTAAAAGAAGACACCAAGGATTTTTCATGTAAATCCATAGATAAAACTACTTTACCATTCTCATATTTCAAAGATGGATCCAGGAACAACATTGATCGCATAATCCCTAGAGGCCTGAGTTCCAGCCTGCATTTAACCAGGATAATTTCTTACTATTTTTCTCTCTGACCACATGATTATTATCATATCAAGAAATTAGATTTCTTATTCAAAAACTTAAATAGAGACGAGACTTTAAAAATAATTTTACACTACTTTCTAACATGATTCATATGAATAAATCACTTCAATTGTCTTGCATGTTAGTAATCCATGTAACTCTGTTATTCACCGGTCTTTGGATGGATGTATCAGAACCCAATGCTTTGTTTTTGCATTATTGATCAGTGGAAGAAGCCATTGAGACACGAAATGTTGTTTATAACCTACAATGGCCACCAAATGGTGGCCGAGTTCGTTGACACTCGGAAAGTGAAAATGCGTGTGGATGCTCCTCTTCATTCTCCAGCTGCGCCAGTCACTCCTGGTGCGGCTGCACCTGCTCCGTCCACCCTGCAGCCACAGCCAGCTTTATACTATAGGAAACAACTTCCACTTTCACAGCAACAGTCTATCCCACCCCATGCCGGGGAACGAGTCGATCATCCTCCACCCTCTCTCCTTCCCGAGAAACATATATGATCCACCAATTATGGAAAAGTTGACAGTTAAGTCACCCTTGTATATTGCCACTCTATACATGAGATCTTCACCTCAGACAGCTACTCGAGTCACTCTGGACGACCTCATTCGGATCCTCAACCGAATTCCTTGGCATGGTCAATATGTTTTAAATAAAGCATCGTGCTGACTCTAAAGATATATAATATCTAAGTTTCATCCTAAAATCACCTTTCACAGACACATTTTTTTTCTTACAAGAACAATACCATTGATGTGGTAAATCCTGATGACTTGGACACAATTTTCTCCATGGCCTTTTGCTTCTCTTAAGAATATAATTTGATTTCCCACAATAGTTAAAAAAACAAATTGTAGGGATGGGATTAGACTAATTTTATCTTCGAGGACTAACAGATAGAAATAATAACACATGCGAACTGCACGTGGGCAAGCAAGCCATTTATTAGCTAACGAAACACACAAGCCCTAGTGCTCTGTACATCTGCCGTCAAGCTTCTAGGGCTTCTTTCAGCTTCAGATTCTAAATCTCAATAAACCCTAAGCGCTGTAAGCTTTTTTACGCTCTCATAGCATCTCAATAACGCAAATTCTTCTATTTTAAACTTAATTTCCCATCAAACTCTTATTTTTTCCAGGAAAACAGCCAAACAGCATCAAAATGGTCACAGCCAAGAAAACTGTAATCCCTTCTCTTCCATTTCCTCTTAATTTCACTTGTTTCTTTGTTTAATTGAAAATTTGATTATTGATTTTGTATTTTAATTTTTTTGTTGCTGCTGTTGTCAATTTTATAGAAGAAGACCCATGAGAGCATCAATAACAGATTGGCTTTGGTGATGAAGAGTGGAAAGTACACTCTTGGTTACAAAACTGTGCTTAAATCTCTAAGGAGCTCCAAAGGTTTTATTTATTTATTTAACATTACAAACTTTTAATTTCTATATCTGAGATCTTAATTTTGATTTTTTTTTTGTTTAGATTTTAATTTGGGGTTATTTGGTTATCGATATTTATGCAGGAAAATTGATTCTATTATCAAACAATTGCCCACCTTTGAGGAAATCCGAGATTGAGTATTATGCTATGCTCGCAAAGGTTGGAGTGCATCATTATAATGGCAGTAAGTTCTTGTTCCCTTTTTATGGGCTTTTATGTTTTTTTTTTTGCGTCAACATCTATTATAGATAGAGAACGGTTTTGGTTTGGTACTAGTAGTCGTGCTATAACTTTAATGCATTCATATTAGTGGATATCATGCTTGTGATTATAATGCTGCAATGAATTTCGCTTGGTTTTATCTGTGCTGAAACATCATGATTTTGTTTATCGAGATGATGATTTTGTTTATTGAGATGATGCTCCCTTTTTCTTTTTCTTTTTTACTTTTTTATTTAAAAGATTTTGCAACCTCGAGTCCTTGACCGCGTCTAAGAATTTGAATTTGATTGAGTCGTTACTGAACTTTCAGTCTGTGCAGTCTCATTATTATATCATTATGTGTAGCCCCTAGGAGTTTGAAGAATTCTTTATTAGATGCATGGAACAAAGGCGTATGAAACTTGTGACTTCAATCTGAATTTATAGACCTTTGACAAATCTATGTTGGGAAACGTACATGGTTTTGAGACAGCATATAGGCCAACTCTAGTCATCTTGCATCTTGTTACTGTTTGCCATTAATCTCTTGGTTTTGTTGTGCCTCGGTACAATAGCTGGTTCATACATTTAGTTATCTAGGTTTAGGTTTCACATGTTTTTGGGAAAAACTCATGTACTCCATGAGTACCCGCCATCCATTTAATATTAACCACATGGGCAAGTTGATATAGTCACGTTGAATTTGATATGCTTTTCATCTTCGTTTTTATATTTTGTTAAATCACTTAGTATCAATTTTAACATGATTGTCAATGTGTGTAAATGGCTTCATTTAAGAGGATGTTGTGCTGAATGATGAGCACCCCTGGAATATTGGAGTTTCCCCCTATGTGTTGCAGGACACCTGGAGTTTGGAAATAATTGTCTGGCCTTGAATAATCAAATGATTTTGATTTTCTTACCTGTAGCAACAGGCAGGCTATTTTGCCATGTTTTAGTACTAGTGATTTTGAAACTGCACTCTTGTCTTTCCCTCGCCTCCTTCATGCCCCTTTTTTCCTTTTTGCAGACAATGTTGATTTGGGAACTGCTTGTGGCAAGTACTTCCGTGTATCTTGTCTGAGCATTGTTGATGCAGGTAATGCATTAAAAGATTATTATGTCTTGAACTGTATATTTTGGCATTATGTTTATGCCATTGACATTTTTCTGACTGCCACTCTTTTCTTTTGTGTTACAGGTGATTCTGATATCATCAAGACAGTCCCTGGTGATCATTAAGCAGGTCATTCTTCCAGTTCTGTTAATTTACCTCAGAGATTTTTTTTCCCCTTCCAACTTTAGAATAGTTTGGAAACTACAACAATTGTCAATCCTTCAGTTTTGGATTTTATCCCCGTATGCTGTGCACTCAAGTGGCAAGTTTTGATTCAGATATTTGATACAGGAAGCTTTCTATTATGAATCACTAGTTTTCTGAAATTACCCATCCAGATATGGCTCCACTTATGCACTACACGATTTTAGCGTAGCAGTAAAAAAATTGAAAATGTAGTTGATTCGCGATTCTATTATATTCTTGGTTGTGAGTTCATGAGTGTTTTTTACCTTTTGGTGGCTCTTGATTTTGACATGTGCATGGTGAGTTAGTGGTTTGGTTCTACCACTGTACGCTGTTTTCATGTAGCTGGCTTTATGCTAGCTTGAAAATGTATAAAATGATTTTTTTAAGACTTTATTTTTATTTTTAATATAAACATATCAAAATCATGAAAAACACTAAAAAAAAGCATCAAAACAATTTGTCACAAGAGCATTTCTAAAATCATTATCACGTGCTATCCAAATTCATTGGATTTAATAATTTTTAATTTTATCTTTTTTAGAAAAAGTTAAAGGATGTGATCAGAAGTAAAAACAATTGAAGACAAAAAAATTAAATAAAAAGAGGCTAGGTGCGTGCACCTCATGTGTGGACCTTAAGCCTCTAGGTTTTTTTTTTTTTCCTTTTTCTAATGAGTGAATGGTTTGTTGTCTGTCCTTGATTTTTTTTAAAATAAATAAAACAAATACGTGTTGTATGTTGTTACTTGCTGACATGTAAACATCACCCTTATAATATTAAAACACTAATTTATCAAGCTAAACAACTCAAAAAAAGCCCCAAGAACAGCAATCATATGATTTATCTCTTTATTGCTACGGATGAGGTCGCTGTAAAAAAGGAGCCCGGTAAGGAGGTAGAATCCTAAATAAATCAAGAAGCTAATATATGGTTATTATAATTTAGCTTAACTAGTAAGTTTTTAGATTTGGTTTTTTAATGATCATGAGTTGGAATTTGTTTTAGGGTTA
>Ga0325405_1002318_pt1 | contig 19549 bp, 11 predicted proteins | sample PopdelMetagenome_21_FD_205663 | JGI IMG/M metagenome (GOLD analysis project Ga0325405, IMG submission 205663) | Populus deltoides microbial communities from Bellville, Georgia, United States - Xylem-Control-R2 | ecosystem: Host-associated > Plants > Phyllosphere > Stem > Wood/Secondary xylem...
TTTTTTTTTAGATTTCTTATTAGAGTGCTATTAATTGTCTACATTTATTTCTAAGCTAATTCATGATTTATTTTAATTTATTTTAAAAAACAACTTTGGTATCTAAATGTAGAATATTTGTCAATAAATTTGATATTAATTCCTAAAAATAAAAGATTTTATTAATCCTGACCCTTTAGCAAAAGTACTTTTACATCAATTCCTAAAAATAAATTTTTTTATTGATTTTGGTTTTTTAACAAAAAAAAAAAACAAAAACATCAATCTCTAAATAGGAGATTTCATCAATTTTGGGGTTTTAGCAAAAAATTATAACATTAATTTCTAAAAATAAAAGATTTCATCGATTTATTTTAACAATAAAAAACTTTGACATTAATCCTAAAAATATGAGATTTTGTCTATTTATTTTTAACAACAAAAAATTTTGATTTTAATCCCCTAATAATAGAAGATTTCATTGATTTTGGTTTTTTTAACCAAAACTTTTGATATTAATCTCTAAAAATACAATATTTCATTGATTTTAGCCTTTTAACTAAAACAATTTCATATTAATCTTTAAAAGTAGGATATTTAATCGATTTTTCCTTTTAACTTCAACTACATATATGCTTGATAGGGTGTGAGGAATGAGAGAGAGGTCAATCGGTGATTTGGTTATTTGTCTTCAACAACAAGGTGCAAATGTTTTTGTTATACATTGATCTTTCTTGTTGTATAATAAAAACCATATTTTTTTAATAGAACTGGGAAAATGATTTTTTTAATAGATTGCTATGTTTATGGAAACAAATTACGTTGTTCTTTTCTATCCATTTCCGTTAATTCAAACAGAGACTCATACGGTCCTAGGAAAAGGGTAGGTCACATGAAGCATATCTCGTCATTGAAGGAACTGAGAGGGATATGCATAGTACGGAAGATGTTGAAAGCACAGCGCTGGCTAGGAAGGACGAGCCCAGCCTGACCTGTGATATATATATATATACACACACACAGGAGATATGCCTTTTAACAGGAAATACCAATGTAGCTCGATTGTTCTGGATAATATATATGCTAACTTAACCATAATCAGAGATGATCATGAGGATGCAAAGAACTTAAACAGGAAATTAATTGCAAATTAATTAATTAATTAACATTGTCATAATTAAAGGTTAAATTATGAGCTAAATTAATTAACCCCCTAAGAAGAATAATATTTATGAACAATGTCCTTCATATATATATATCATAATAACAGCTAGCTAGCCCGATATTTGAGAGTTATGGAGCAGGTGATGAAGTGATTATCAAGGATAAGATGGCAAAAGAGCCCAGTAAGGAGATGAAACTGGGTTGTATTCATCCACATTGAGAAGATAGTTGCAGTGTTCTGCGTTGTTCTGGTGGTGACTGTGTCCTCGTAGCTTGCGACTTGCTGCAGCAACTGATGTGCTTTCTACTGTCTCTTCCCCTGATATCTCTGTGTACCCTGCTGTTGAGACTTGCTTCCTCGTGGCTTGTTCTCTCACCACTGCTTTCAGCTTCATTACCTGACATCCATAACCAACTTAATTACAAATATTAATCATTAATTTATATATATATATATATATATATATATGTATGTATGTATGTTTAAATTCGGTTGTCAAGCATAGAAGTTGGGAGGTTCAGGTTCTTATAATTAAATATGGAGTCCGTGGACTAGCTAGGTGGGTGCTGAGCAGAAAAAGGAAGAGGTCGATATATATATTCCTGTTAGAAAATACAACACATTCATGGCATGACATGACATGACATGAGCAATTAACCTCTTCCTGAAGCTTCTGTTTCTCTTTGGACACAGAATCAAACTCCTGCTTAAGGTTGTCATATAAGCGCTCGAGCTGTTTAGCTTTCCATCTAGCACGTCTATTCTGGAACCAAACAGCAATCTGCCTGGGCTGGAGCCCTAGTTCACGAGACAGCTTCATTTTCCTATCAGGATCCAACTTGATCTCTTCTTGAAAGCTCTTCTCCAACGACTCTAACTGGTCACTTGTCAATCGCTTCTTCTTCTCTTGACTCTCATAGCTGGTGATCTTGTCCAGAGCTGTTGGGACGAATCTGTTGGGTGCATTTTCTGCTAATATTGCTGGGTGCTTCATGTCCATGCCTGAAAGATCGATACATATCGATACAACATTTCATACGTGTGTGTGTGTGTGTGTGTGTGTGTGTATGAGAAACAATCACATTCTAATTATTAATATATGATAGTATAATAAGTAGGAGGTATGATGATGGATGTATAGTTTGGTAGTAATTAATGGTTGAAGCATGATTGCTTTTGCTTCCATGCAATGCATGCTTCAATTTGAAAGCAAGGTGATCACACACACACATAAATGCAGATTCAGATTGTATGATTGGGTTGATGAGTGAATGCATGGAATTCTTTAATGGTGAGGAGATCTCTTCACTAAGATTAATGATTAAGGTTGATGATTACGTGCATACCTGGATACTGCGGGTCATAGGCATAGTTGTAGAGGAAGTTAAAGGAAGTCTGATCTGGTCGAGAAACAAAGCTTCTGAAGTTGCCATTCCAATCCATATTATCCATATTCATATTACGATTACTAGCTAGCTTCTCTTTCTAATCTGTATATAACGTTTGTGTTATACCTGTTGTTGGCCAGTAAATTAATTAAGGACCACCCGCGAGAGATAAGAGAGAGACGACTGATGTATCGGGTGGCGGAGAGGAGAGGAGGCGTGGGCAAAGGGGGGGGGGGAAAAGGAGTCAATTTTCTCTAGCTACTCTTTTAGGGGGCAGCAAAGAGAAGAAACTGAAAGGTTGTTGTAGCTAGCTCGTCTCTGCTTCACTTTTGGGGATGCAAACAAAGGTGGTGTGTGTGTCTGTCTAATATAGAGAGAGGGGGCATGCTGTCGGTTGCCACAAGAAGAAGATGGCGTGGGGTGGCAATCCTGAAATTTTATGAAAGAGAGATTGGAAAGGAATCAAAGGCCTCCAGCCCCATTCCATTCATGCATGTGGTCCCGCCGACTGAGAAGTGAGAACAGCTGCTTGCTCCTTCATGTACTGACACTATGCCTTCCCTTTCTCACGCCTACCCAGCTCGACGTCCTCATCATCATCATCAGTACTCACTACACTTCTACCACCGCCTCTACTTGTTTCTGTATATGTATCTATACATTATTCCATACGCTACCTTTTCAAATTCCAGGCTCAAATAAACCGTGTTAACTTTGCTCTTCGGATGTGTTTGAATATTGTTAGCCTTTGTTTGTTGTTCAAGGTATTTTTTATTTTAAAATTTATCAAAATAAATTTTTTATTTTTTTAAATTATTTTTGATATAAATACATCAAAATAATATAAAAAATATTAATTTAAAGTAAATAAATAAATAAATAAAATTCAATTTTTTTAAAAAATGCTTCTAAAACACAAAAATAAATTAATAGATCTTCATCTATATCTACATGAAATTTTAGTACTTAACCATAAATTTCAACGTTCATATCCAATATTTTGTGCATTAATTAGCTTTTCATTGATTAATATATATCGGGAATCACCCAGATATGCACATCAAATAGTGGGATAAATTTCTTTCCCCGTTGTATATATCTCCTCCTGTGTCTCCTCCCGTCGCCCTGCCATGAACACACACACTTGATTTGTTCTTGTCTAATATGTGTATAAACTTTTCCGGTGACTTGTTTAAGGACCCTGTATTGCCCCCGATTTTCCATGCATTGATCCATTTCTTGATTTGGAAACCAGGTGGTATCTGGTGACATTGATTCACGTATATATGTATGTATGTATGTATATATATAGAAAAACACACGTTGAGGGTGCTTAAATAACTATTCGATTATTTATTAATATTAATAATTAGGATAAAAAAACACTAGTGGTCCGTCCGGTTTTCTCTTGGGTTCTGCCTCTCTTTTTAAGTAAGTATGATACATCTTAAACTCTTATTAATTGATCATGTTTGTTTCTTCCAATTAGTACGTACGATTGGCGACAGGTTAATAATGAATATTAATAGAGAGATGTGTTGAAAACTACAAATTAATAGACATTAATTCTCAGTAACAATTCACATATAAAATAAATAAAGAAATATATAAAATATATAAATCTTCCTTCTCAAAAATAAAATAAAAAGAAAGCTTAGTTAATTTCTTCATGATTTAAGAAAAAAAAACTAAGAGAGATTAAATATTGAAATATATGTAACATAAAATTTGTTCCTAACAAATAAAAGAAAATTTAGCCCATACCTAAAAAAGAAGGAGGTAGATTAAATATTTAATGTATTTTATAAATTTTTATTCAGATGTTCATTTATAGTTTCAATATATTTATATTGATCTTCATCATGAATCTCACAGCCATTTTTACCAAACTTATACATTTAGCTGGAAAATCACACAGAATTAGTTAAGAAAATTTAATATTTATGTCATTAAGTTTCAAAGAAAGGAGAGAGATTTAATAATAATAATGAAAAAAAAACAAACTCTTAATATAATTTATATTATTATCTAATACAATTCTAAAGTGAAAACTCTTTAAACTTAAAATTTACATGGGTTCATATTACATTATATGTGTTATTACTTCAATTTTAATTAGAAAAAATAATGAGAATAGTGAGATTTGAAATCGTAATTGTTTAATCAACAAAACTTTAATACTATATCAAAAACTAATTCAATTTAATAATTTAAACTATAATTTAAGTAATATTTTTATATTAGATTTGATGACGTTGATGTTTACGTAGATGCAATCAGACTCGTCCAAGATATTAATTAGAAATCAACTATTGGAAGCAGCACTGTAGACGTATATGAGTCATAGGTGAAACCATATACTATATGAAATTGAATGATACACAGATCATATATAGGAATCTACCTGTGAGGCGAGGCGAGGCGAGGCGAGGCATGCACGGTGCTAAAAAGAGGAGGCATACAACCACTCCAGTACGTGAAAAACCTGCCATCTGTAATTGCATCCAATAAAAGACACACACCCTGTCAAAGAAAGTAAGTTGCTGGGCTCATCCTATTGTTTCACCCCCTTTTCGCACCTTAATTAACTTGCAGTACAGCAGTACGTGACAGAGAAGAAAGCTCTCTCTCTCTCTCTCTCCCTCCCCTGTGTGAATTGGCTTGTTCACTTCCTACTGGATGTGGGGCTGAGGTCTAAGGGTTGGTCCTATCAGTATCTAGGGTTGGCTTGTTGAATTGCCAGCGCTTGAATTTGTAATATGTGGGGCTCAGATCTAAGAGGGAGTCTGTACTGTGTAGAGGCCAGAGAGAGAGAGGATCCGTAGTCCTCCTCCATAATACATGATCGTTTTAGAAACCAAAACGTGAAGGGATGACTGTAGAGAGGAGTGAGGAGGAGAGAACACATAGAGCCCAGAAGAGCGAAAGAGATATATGAGACAGAGCTAGGTAGGTCACTGCAGCATGCCTAGCTCCACATTTCTCTCTCTTTGACATTGAAGAATATTGATCTTGTGCATTAATTAAAGGTGTTTTCTTTCTGAATTGTTGATAACAACACATCATATATCATTAATAGCAGCTGGCCGGACACCCATCATGAAATTTGAGATGACAAAATGAAAAAGGTTAGATATGTTCATAATACACTCACCGTGCATGCTTTTTTTTATTATTTTTTTTCCTTAAATAGAAAAACAGTAGCAAAAATAAACCCATTTTCCAATTCCATGAAAGTAGTGCAAGAGGCAAGAGCCTTTGCCAGAACCATTCGATGCCTGCATTGAAATAATTTACTAGCTAGTAGTACTATACAGTTCGCCAAAAAAAAAAAAACTATGTCAATTAATAAAGCTGCAACTTGGGACTGCCACTCAACCTTCAGCTGCTACGATAACGAGCGTGTGCTTGGGAGTGCTTTCGAATCGTAATTTAAAGAAAATTATATTTTTTATTTTAAATTATTTTTTATATTTTTAAATCACTCTGATATATTAATTTTAAAAATAAACAATATTATTTTAAAAATAATTTCTAGAACATTCTCCAACAAACCTTAAAACAAGTCTATTTAAAGTTAAATTAGGTGAGTGTTGGAAAAGGAAAAACAAAACCGGATCGGATCGGATAGGATCGATTGCATGGTACATGGAAGGTAAAATTAAGGATGGTCATTGCTCACGAACCAGCTGGTGCTTTCTCGTGAAATATAAGTTAATTTGTGGTGGTAGGTAGCGCTTGATAATTAAAGGCAAATTAGAGAAGATCCCCGCCAAGATTGACAGTTGATTAAATTTATTGAAAATGTTCTTTCCTGCTGCATTACCAGACAACCAAATTCAAACTGGTGATCATGTAATTTAATTAATCCTTTAATTACCACTATACATCCTCTCTTTTTTTGCTATAAAAGAGAGGCATGAAAACTGAAATGAAAGTACCTTCAAGATTTCAAAATTACAATCTGTTAATTTCCCGGAACATGGTTTTCAAACCCAACATCAAAAACGAGTTAAATTTAAATATCTTGTTTTTTAATTATTAATGTTGGTATCCGGGCCAACTTGTGTATATTTAGATTAGTCCTACGGGTTCTAAAATTAACAAACATGTAAGTTTCTAGTGATTCTGAAGTTTAGAGGACTCGAACTAATAATTTTTAGAAAATAAATTTAAAATCTGATTAATTAAATGATTTAAATTTAAAAATCTTGTGGTGTTTTCAAGGTTGAACCCCAGGCCCAACTATCACTTAACCCCGTGGCTGGGCTGTAAAATTGCTCTCTTAGACCCAGTGACCTGTAGGCAATTAGATGAAAATTAACACTTGAAATTGTGCTGCGAGGAGCTCCAGCATGCACTCATCATCCGCTACCACATGAGCTTTCCAGTTGTGAAAACCTTTTTGATTTTCAACAACGATATCAGCATACGTTGATTGACCAAAACCAAGGGTCTCTAGCTCTCCTAGCACAAAGAGTTGGAAAATCAGACGCCTACTAATTAAGAGAAATGGTAATTCACTAGGACCATCTTCCACGTCGACAAGCGTACATCAGATTAGCCTCGGACCAATCTCTTGCTTAGTGATACATGGTTTCAAACTCTGACCAGTGTTTTTCAACTAGCTCCTGACGACAATAACCAAGTTAGTCTAAGAATCATTGGAGGACAAGTGAGAGCATGCATGCATGCATGAAGATGTGCATGCACCGCCGAAGAGGCTAATGGGCTTCAAAATTCTCTTGTTAGGAGATCTGATGGTGTCAGGGAAAATTTAGAAAATAAAAAAACAAGCCAACCTCTGATGAAGATCAGACCATTTCTGAATTACTTTGAGGTTTTTCTCTTCTTTTCTTTGTTCCCAGCTGCATAGTAGATATATATATATATAATCAGATTGGAAAATAAGATTAATTGATAAGACATCCACCACTACAACTCAAGCTATAAATTAATTTCATGCTTCGTCGATTTCTCATACTGGTCGGCCTGAGCAGATATAATACAAGCGAACTGCAGAACATGTTTCAGCGCCTAAAGTTCCCAGTGGAGGAGAGAAACGGAGGGGAGGGGGGCCGGCAGCGGACCTAGAAGATAAGGTGGTGGTCATCTAAGGTTATAGTACAATTTCAAATTCGTAGTGGTCCTTAGTGAGCTTTAAAAACTGCTGGGAAAATCCAGCAAAACTGTGTGTCTGTAAATTAATGAGAATCTATTTTCTACTGGTCCTGGATTCGTGGATTTAGACCTTTTAAAATGGATACACATTTATAAGTGTAAATTTAATATGGAGACCACTTTTAAGCTAAAAATAGAGCCACTTCACTATAGATCCCCAGCACTAGGGCGGCGCCGAGTGGGGACCAATCCATGAACTTTATGCTCGTAGCTAATTTCTCAAACAAATTTTCTTCTCCTTTTTTTTTTTTTTTTTTTTCAGGAATACCAGTTTAATAACGGTTATTAATTTTAAAATTTATAAAATTAATCGAGTAGATTGATAATCTAGATATCTATATTAATTAAAAAAAATTTAATATAACAAAAATGAGTTATTAACTCAAATTTATTTATTTATTAAATTTTATTTTATTTTTAATACTAATAAATTAAAAAATATAAATATATATATAAAAAAACTAATTCAAAGCTAGAAAAGTTTTCAAAATTTTCTGAAAATACCATTTGGGCGGCAATATGAAATACAATCTTCACGTGACTTCATGTAACAACTAACAACAATTAAAATTATAAACTGACATCTAAAACAGAAACCAACAAAGGATGGGATTATTAATTCTACAGTATTTTTTGTCTTCTAGCTATTATTTTTTACTATTTCGTCGTTGAATTTGATGATTATATAAATTGTACCATGATTTACTTTTATTTACATTTTATTGTATTGGAAGCTTGAGGTTTCTAGAGTGTGCATTAATCATTAATTTTTTTACAACAAATAATTTGTTGTTGAAAAAAATATAAGAATCTAAATTATAAAAAAATTCATTTTTTATTTACATTTTATGGTGTTCTATGTTTATAAACAAGTTTATTCGAGTTTCTAAAATTTATTCAGATGATATTACGTTAAAACAAGTTTAAAAATAATATTTTTAATTGAGAATCCAAATTTTTTTTTGATGGCTATTGTGAATATTAATTGAAAATTAAGAAAATTGTATTGTAAGGTTTTTACATATTTTTCTAAATTCATTATTCTTTTTTTTATCAAGTATAAATTAACGGATGATGATTTTTTTTTGTTTTTAATCAAACTTGTACTTCGTATAATAATAAGGTTTTTTTTTAATAACAATGATTCTCATAAAAAAAAATAATTTCATCAAAACACAAAAGAAATAAATGAACAAGGAGAGGGAGTGTTGATTAAAAAGATACATTTACCCTCCTTAATTAAAATGATTTAGATTTTAAAGAATATTTATTTTAATGGCCTTTAGTTTTTTGTTCAAAAATCATGCTTCTAATAAAAAATATATGTTTTGTAGAGATAAAATATATATATATATATATATATATATTAGTAAAAAAAAATGAAAATTCATCTAATGAAGTATATTTCTTTTTTATAATTTAAATTATTTCTTTTCTCACAAACAAATATTTTTTTTATAACCAAACAAATTAAAATTTGATTTTTAAAATTACCCTGCAGCACTGCATAGGTTAAAAACTAGTACTATAATAATAACAACAATCTTCTTTAAAATATTATTAGATATTCTTACGGGTTATTTAGAATCAATTTTCTATTGTAATTAAATTTTATTGTAGTACTTGATTTCAATTAAATTGATAAATAAGGTTTTTTTTCTATTAACCCAAGCAATATATTAGTTCTTTACAAATATCATGTTTTGATAAATAACACTAGTAAATTAAGTATAAAATTAATCTAAGTTGTTTTCTCTTGCAATGTTATTTAAAATTAAGCGCGAGTTAAAGGACTATTTTAACCATAGTTTTCAGATCCGGTCCGGTCTAAGGCCGGAGTTTCGGGTTTTGACCGGGTCGCCCGGGTCAATTTTTTTAAAAAAATCAAAATAACATCGTTTTAGTAAAAAAACAAAAGTCAACGGATTGCAGCCGAGTTTTTGACTGGATCTTGCCAGGTCAACCGGGTCACACCGGGTTTTTCATTCCTCTATTTTTTCTTCGATCCAACCTGGTTCCAGCCCCAGGTCAGCCGGGTCCCGGGTCGATCCGTCAAGTCGGACCAGGTTTCAAAACTATGATTTTAACACAATCTTTGTTTATCAAATTCAAAACAACTATTTTCTAAATAACAACTTTTAATTTTTTATATATCTAATTACCTATTTTTAACTAGAAGATGACAACTTCAAAATACATATGTTTAGTTTCTCTTCAACGTATTTTTGTGAATAAATTTTATTAACAAGTTTTAATTCTGATTAATAATAAGAAATAGAAAAGTTTTAAAAACATAACTAGTGATTAATATATTAATTGATATAACAAGTTATTAATTATAATTTATTTTTTTAAAAAAAAGAAGATATATATAACTAGCATCTCTTCATCATTTTACGATTATGAATGTAAGGCACTCTATCATACAACCATAAGAAATTGGTTTATTTATTTAAAAAAGATATACGAGTTTAATCATAAGATATATAACCAGCGTCTTTTTAAAAAAAAATGGGACACGTGTCAGTTTTTCATAGATTATTCAGCTAATGGAAAGTTGGTTAATGAACCAAATCAAAAGAACCCGACAGTCCAAATTTAAACCACAATATATATATATATTACAAGATCCATTAGTGTAAACTAAATAATTGCTAGGCTACGCTGGGGTCCGGTTAAGTTTTTTCACAGCGTGAAAAAAATATTTAAGTGTTGCCGTGTAGTTGTTAAGGGGTTTTTTTAAGTAAAAAAAAAATTAAATTTATAAGGATTGATTTAATGTGATTTATTCAACTTAGCAAGTTTAAAGATAACCCGGATTATAGAGAAAAATATAGTTTAACTAAAAAATCAAGACGATATTTTTTTTAAGTATTGAAACAATAAAATATTAAATCGAATCGGATTGGCTTGAGTTAACCTGTCAAATATGCTACTCAGATCATGAAACCCTAATAATACAATAGAAAGAAAATTTTAAAAAAAATTTATTAAATCTAACTATCAATCAATCCAATATTAAAGAATAAAATTAAAAACTAAATTCAATTAAAAAATGAGCTGCATCAATCCAGGTTAATCTTTTAAACCTGAATCATAAGACCGAGATAACTGTATAAAAAACACATCGAAACAAACTATGAAGCTCAATTGACAATTAACACAATGTTGAAGGATGAAATTAAAAAAAATGACTAAAACAACACCCAAGTCAACAAAACAAACTCCTGACCCGGGTCATAAGATTAGGAAGCATGATTCTCAGGGTTGCGGTGCAACCTGCGTTTCATGATTTTTGAATTTTTATTTTATTTTATTTTGCTTAAAGGATTTTTATGTTTTTGGTTTGTTTTGATATATTGATGTCAAAATGATTTTTTTAAAAGAAAACATTATTTTGATGTATTTCCGAGTGAAAATCACTTTGAAAAGCAATTAATACCACACATAAAGCCCCAATTAGTTAACCTAAAATTGAAGAATAAGATTGAAAATAGATCAACTAAAAAAGAAAACTAAAATGAACCGGCTTAACTCGCGACTCGAGTTATAAGGCTGTGATAACCCTCTATAAAGCAAATTAAAAAAAATTATAAAACTCAATTTCCAATTAACTCAATGTTCAAGGATTAAATTGAAAATAAAATCAAATAAAAAAGGAACAAAAACAATTACCCGAGTCAACTCGGATAAGAAGACCAAGATAACTCCATATAAAGCAAATCAAAACAAATTATGAAGTCTATACCTAGTAAACCTAATATTAGAGGATGAAATTGAAAAATAATATGTTGAAAATTAAAAAAAAATAGCTCTCAAATTGTTTTGTTTTTTTAAAGACTAAAGTGTACAATGCCTTGGCATTTCACTACTACAATGAAATGCTAAGGGGTTTTAGTATATTACTAGCCTCAGTGTCAGCGCTTCGCTATAAGGGCTGGATTATTTTTTTGTACAAAAAATAATTTTTAAATATTGAAAAGGGGTTAAAAATGACATGAAAAACAGTCATGATAAATGTGTAAAAATGCTAATTAAGACTAAGAATACATTGCTTATTTTTAGACAACACGAGCAACCTATAATGGAAGAGGAGACATCAAAAAATAAAATTATACAGCGAAAGTCTATTTTTGACCACTGGGAGCCGCCACCTGTACTATCCAAAATGCGTTATAGCCCTAATGTGCCAATATTTTTTCAAATTAAAAATATTATTTAAATGTTAAATTACTTTATCACAATCAATCAAACATATAATTAACAAAAACAACCTAAGCTAAATGACCATAATATTCGTGAACTCAATTACTTATATTTCTTGGGTTTAAGGGTGCATATGTAATTTGACTATTTATTTAAAAAATATGGAAATACCATTGTTCTTGTTGTGTTGATTCTTTTATCCTTTGGGGTGTTTTTATTATTTTACTATTATAAAAATATCACCATTATTATCATCGTCATTATTATTATTATTATCAATTTATTATCACCATCATTGCCACTACAACAACAACAACAACAACAACACTACTACCACCATCACCACCACCACTACTACTATTATTATAACCACCACGACCACAACTATTACTATTATTATCATTATTATTATTGTTGTTATTATTATTATTATAACCACCACGACCACAACTATTATTATTATTATCATTATAATTAATATAAACTATTATCATTACCACTATTAGTAGCATTATTACTATTACTATTATTATTATTATTAGTACTACTACTACTACTACTACTACTAGTATTACCATTCTTGTTGTTGTTGTCTTTGGTGTTGGTGTTGCTGCTAATGCTGCTGCTGCTGTTGTTGTTATTATAACCACCACCACTACTATTATTGCTTCTTCTTTTTGGCAAAGATAAATTTTACCTTTTGATTATATCCATATTTTGTTTTTGCCTTAGTATTGACACACACTATTTGTATCCTATTTATGAATAGCTACACCAAATATTCTACTTCTAATTACCTATTATATTTAATTAATACATACTACATCTAATACATTTAGATTTATCTAATAAATTTAATTTATACAATATTTTTATATATTTGATTTTTTATTCCATTTTATTTGAATAGAATTGAAATTTATATTCATTTAGAATTTATTATTCTAAATTATAATATAAACTTGATTTGAAGGATAAAATTAAAGCCCATAAAAACTTTGACAAAAGAACAAAGAAAAAAATTAAAAAAAAGATGACCAAATCGAAGTTAGTATTATTCTTATTGAAAAAAAATAAAAAAACTTGATATGAGCAATAAAATTAAAAACCATAAAAAATTTGATAAAAGAGAAAAATAAAATAATAAAATAAAAATCAAAAGTAGAAAGACTGAATTGAAAATATTACATGTACAAATTAGAATTCAAGGATTAAATTGAAAATAAATAAAAATTTAACATAAAGGAAAAGGACAGAGATCAAAATTCAAAATTTAAATGACTAAATCTGAAACATTAACAACAATAAGGACCGGAGTTAATTTTCTAGGGTAGAAAAGAGAAATGAAAGGGAAAAAAAAAGGTCACTAGCGACAAACTAGCCAACTTTAGTAAACATGTACCCCCAATAAAGAATGAGAACACAAAGGAGAGCCAAATGAGATGGCAGAAGCTCATTTTTTACCACCAAAAGATGTTGTGTGCGCCATCTAAAGTGTGCGGTCTCTCTCATGCGCTAGCACTTATGATGCACAGGCCAGCAACTTTTTACATTTAAAAATTATAAATTAAATAATAAATTACATTACTACCCTCAACCAAACCAAAAATTACAAAAAAAAAATGAAAGAAAAAGATGTCAATACCCTTGTTTCAATGGCTTAATTTTTTCATCCCTAAAGTCATATATGTAATCTTACTATATGCTAAAAAAGAAAAAGACAACAACACTCATACCCTATAGTATTAGTTTTTTTTTATCCTATGTGTATTTTAGTTCTTTTACTGTTTATAAATATATTGAATAGATAAAACTACCTCTAAAAAGTTCGTAATGCCTAATGCACCATATGCAAAGTCAAAACGTGCCCCTAGTTCAAAGGCAAACATTTTTTCTTGTGAAAGACAAAAAATGTCATCACATTGTAGTGGTGAATAGGAAAATATGATGGAGGCTACAGTGAATCCTCCTTCTGTAGTAGTTGTTTTTTTATAATATATTAATATACATACTTTGATTTTCATATAAAATAATAAATAATTCTCGTATATGAAACTTAACGAGTCATATATGGATATTTTAATTTTTTAGTTTAAATACATAATAGGTGTGGACTCGCACCCCGCGCGGAGAAATTATTATTTTTAGCGTAAAAAATAATGTTTAGTTGCCATAAATATGTTTTGAAAAAATAACTCGAGTCATTAAGTTGGTTGTATGAGCAAGGGCTAGTTTGAATAATTTAATGTTGGTCGTTTTGGTAGGGACTAATCGTGTAAAATTAAGTTGACCTCCTTAACAGGCCCTAATTATGTTGTAAATGAGCTAGATGTAATGATAAAAACTATGTGAATTTTACTAGTTGCACATAGTTTTCCTAAATGTGTAATGATGTCGTTTTTGTTGAAAAGAATTAATTCAAATGAAATTGAACTATTGTAGATTCTTGTGCATCTAAGTTATAGTATATAGTATGTAAGTGTAAGGTATACTTGCATGCGTTTAATCGTTATCTTTCTTATTATGTATTTCAGGTTCGTCTTATTCATCATTGCACCAATGACATTGTTGTTAGGACTACATAGTTTAGTGTTAGGTAGTATTTTGTAATTTTTCATTTTATGTTAGGTAGTTAAACTTGGTGTATATGTTAAATTTTAATATTTTAAATTTTGTAAGAAGTAGAATGCTGGGTTATTAATTATTACGGTTTCATTGTATAAATATATAATCGAATCTATATATCTCGTAAAATAATATAAACTTTACTTGTGTATAAATATGGTAAACAATTATGAGTGATGAAATATGTGTTGGGGAGGGCATGCCTGAAACTGTTTGTGAGTATTGGTTGTATAAACCAAATATTGGTTAGATTGCGGTCATATTTGCAAGTATTGATTATAAGACAAAACTTTCAATAGAGCTCTGTTCAAAGTAGACTTTACTGAAATTTTATAAAATTGAATAAAACCTTTAATTTGAATGAAAAACCCTTTACATGTTTGATGTGCATGCATAAAGTAAATTTTATATTGGTGTGTTGATTGAGAGGGCCTTCCTATAGGAAAGACTCTATCAAATAAAAAACATTATCATATTTCTTCATGTGTATGATTATTTGAAAGGAATATAATGCATTAAAAGGTTCAGGGTGTTATAATACCAAACTAAAAATTTTATTGTCTGGAAAAATTAAAAAAATGTGCTACTTCTCTTGGTATTCAAGGAAACAGCTTATCTCGAATATATTTATTTTAAATATCAAAAGTGAAAAGCAAAATACTTTTTTTACATGATTAATATGAAAACAAAGATTGAGTTTTTTTAAGATTTGGAATGTTGATTCAATAGGTCTTTTAATATACATTAAGTGTCAATAAATTAATTTTATAAACTTGTTATAAAACTCAAATCAATGCATGCAATAAGAAAAAAAATACTTTTTGCCTTTTCTTTTTAAAATGCAAACATAAAGATGTTAAAATGACATCAATAATTAGCAAAGCATGTATAAATTCAAAAAATAATGCAAGAATATATATATATATATATATATATATATATATATATATATATATATATATATATTGTTTTAAGAGGATTAGCCATGATGCAAAATTTAAAAGGGAATCATAAAAAAAAAATGAGTTTTTGATGATAATCGCGTAATAAACAGACAAGATTATACTAAGTTGTTGAACGTTTATTAAAGTCACACAAAAACCTTAATCTACCATGCATGCACATGCACAAAATAAAAACATATGATTAAATCAAGAATTAAGTACAAGAATTACCATTACACGTGATCATTAAAACGAAAGACAAGTGGGAGAAACTAGAAACTACGGCCGAAGTTAAGTAAATAAAAGTCAATGAACCCAATTGTTAATGCCGAAACACAGCTTCTCATCTCCAGATCGGAGTTCTTCCGCCAATTAAGTAAAAATCTTGAAGGCATGGGATTTTAAATGGAGAGCCGGCATTGTTCATATACACATAAAACACTTTGGATCGATCTCCTTTATATTTTTTTAATAATTTATTTTGATTCTTAAAATCTTATTTTAGACTATTTATTTATTTAGTAGTCCATGGTGAAATTAAAATAACAAAAATAATAACAAAAAAAAGCATCAAACATAAATAATGTATTAGAAGTTTCGAAAAAAATACATTTCAATTCTCACACTTTAAAAATAATACAAATTATTCAATTAATACAAATTATTCAATTTTAATATTTTAATATTTTTTCAAATTAATTTTGATATAAAAAATTATTTTATTATTTTTTATTTTCTGATTGATAAAAAAAAAAAAAGATCACCGGATTGTTTTGATAAACAAAAAATATCATTAACATCAATAGAAAGTTCATATCATGTATTTTTTTACCTTTAAAACTCATGAAAAAACATATCTAAGCATAAGTTAATTTTTGTTCCAAGTTAATTTTTATTTTTAAAACAGTTTTTTAAGATCATAAACATGATTTCTAAGATTTTTTTTAAAAAAAACACGTTTTGAACCTCGTCCCAAATATTCTTTATCTGTGTTAGCTGACCTGGCCGCAAGTTACACTCTGCCAACTTATAATTATTTCTAGGAATGGCGCAAATTTAATCAAATAATGCATTAATTCCTAGAATGAAATGTAATGCGATCATCCTGGTTGCAACTATTGATAAAAATGCCAGGCAAAATGAAAGATCATTTGCATTCAACTGAGAACTAGTCCCGTAACGATCATATTTCTGCTAAACTCAAGAATGCAAAAGAAATTTATGCGCCTTCAAAACTCAAGAATTATATTTCATTTGCATCAAACTAGGTGTGAAATAATTAACGAAGCATTTTCTATTAGTCCTATGTGCTCAGGTATATAATCAACAAAACTGGATTAAGTACAGCTGCAAGAATTATATAGCCATTGAGGAAACACACCTACATGGAAAACCAACTTCTGACGATATCCTCTAAAACATCAAATGCCTTCAGAAGTATAAGCAGTATGACAAAAAAAATATGCCCAAGTAGAAACTTCTGGGATCACTGAAAATATTAAGCAACATCCCCGTTGCATTTGCTACTTCAAAATCCCTCTTCTTTTGCGGGCTTTCAGATCACTGGGGATAATAAATACAGAATCTACACAAAGCCCACCTTTGGAATGTGTGCAATCAATCTGTTTCATGGAAAATTTGACCTCAGTAGCAGGTTCTGAGTCTGTCACAATAAATTCACCTACCTTGTAATCTATCCAGCATCCACGCTTCTGGTTGCCATTTGCTTCAACTTGTTCAGTCTCGTCTAAACAGAACTCACATGATGCTTGCTGACCATCAGAGGTAGACAGCTCAAACCGTACTGGCTTTATATCCCAACCATGAGTGTGGTCAAAATTGCAGACACGGCGTCCCAGTCGTTTGGAAAACCTTCCAAGGTGAAGCCTGAAGTATAGAGTATAGATATCAGCAGGGAAAGGGAACTTTACAACTCCATCCACTTCAAACCACCATATTTGTTGCAAATAGGCCACCACATGGAATCTACAAAAGATAAACTGTCAAGATCTGCAAGAGCACTTTGTGAAAAATAAAGCAGAACAATGTAGGAGCTACCAGCATTTGAATATTCTTATTCCACAGACACACATATTGACTGAAGGAGTCAGTAACACAACAATATACTGCTGACTCATAACCAGCCAAACAAGAGCTCAGTAAGGTGTCAAAATGACATCAGAAGACCTCTACATAAATTCCAGACATGTAAAAACTACAACCATTTAATTGATAAAAGGATAACTGGAGCATATTATTTTGAAACATTTTGATACAAGAAAACCCATAAAGGACAAGTAAAAATGTGTAACAATGTATTTGAGAGTCCAAGTTTTTCGTGCTACCAGGCATGCTTCAATTATCTAGCATAAAAATTGGAAAAGATAATCTAAACAAAGGCAGGCAGAAATTATCACAAGGGATTGTCCATCCTCTGCTTGTGTCAACAAGTGCACTTCTTCTTCAATTGGAAATGGCTACACAAATTATTTGGATGACAGGGAAGTTAGGTCACATTTATGACTAGCATATGGACACAACAGGAAAGTGGAGAATATACCCTCGCAGAAGATTGATCACTGTTGCACAGACAGAATAAGCAGAAGATACATTTCTACCGCCTAGACTTCTATCATCGAGAAAAGCATCCAGAAACAGGAAAAGAAAACAAATGATATTTCACATTTAATATGGGAAATGTAAACTACTACAGAAACAAGCATTAAAAACTAGGATAAAAAAGCTGTAAACACATTACATACAAATCCAGTATTGGAAAATAAAATAGACAAATAACTAGGATGAGAAAGCTTGATGGGAAACCAATTAAAGATGGTCCTCGTAGGTAGCAGATAAAGTAGTAAGTGATATTAATTTTCAGGCCGGGTTTAGTTAGTGAGCCAAAGATAAGGCAGATGCATCTCTCCACAACTCGCAGGGAAGCAAAGGGCAGATGCCCCCCACAACCAACCGAAAGTAACTAACCCCAGCTGAAGAGAGTAGTGGTTGGTCCAAATTATCATCGCTGACTACATGCAAAGCTTTTGAACTTGTTAAATTCCAACAAAGCAACAATGAAATGGCCAAGTTATTAACAATACCTGGAACAGATTTGGCTGAATTTGAGGTTGATTTACCGTAAGAAGTTATAGCATCAGCTTCGACAAGTAGTGAATTAGCAACGATTAATTTTGAAATCGAAAACAATGGATCATTTCGTGAGCATCAATAACTAATTGATTAACAACCAAATCAAGCATGAATGAAAGTTGCAGAGGACAAACTAGTGCTGGTGCTGCTTGTTAAAATAAATAAATAAACCAAGTTAGAAAGAAACCTTGATTCTTCAGTAGGGACCCAAGTCCAATATCTGCGGTCTTCAATTCCCGTAATTGACATCCCTTTGGCCGATATCGACATACAAACCCTTCCCGTCACTCTATCAAGCCACACCTCCTGTTCAATTTTGTCATTTTTTTAATAAATAAACCCTTAATTCGAAAATCCAAAAAGACGAATGCTAGAGAGACAGACCTTATTGCCGTCATCGAAAGGGAGAGGGCGAGAGAGGAGGGCAAAGATGTCTTTTTTGGAGGAATTGAGGTATCTATCAGGAGGGAGGATATGGAGCAGATCCTGATAATTAGAAGGCAACTTGTTTTCCCAAACGGAATCGGAAGAGGCGGCTCCTCGAAAAGCACGGTTCAATCGAGCCAGATTGCAAATCTCAGGAGGCGTCAAATACATGAAAACACAAGCCACGCAGCTCTCCGGTATGTCCCCCAACCCAGGACCACCCATGCCAGCTCCCTCCGTCAGGTTCGATAACGAGGCGCCCATACTCAAGGCACAGAGAAAGATAAAGAGGGAAGTGGTCAGTTATTGAGAGTGTTTCATCGTAAGTTTTTGCCGGAAAATGGAAGGTAGAAGTGACGAGGGTTTGTTAGCTTTGGCCTTAGCTAACAATAGGAGAGGAGGAATAGTGCGGTCGGGTCCCTCCAGTCATGCAATTTTCTTTCGAGCACAACCAAACAGATTACCCCCTCTCGCTCTCTCTACCT
>Ga0325405_1002320_pt1 | contig 19545 bp, 11 predicted proteins | sample PopdelMetagenome_21_FD_205663 | JGI IMG/M metagenome (GOLD analysis project Ga0325405, IMG submission 205663) | Populus deltoides microbial communities from Bellville, Georgia, United States - Xylem-Control-R2 | ecosystem: Host-associated > Plants > Phyllosphere > Stem > Wood/Secondary xylem...
CAATATCATTGTTATTGCAAATAGTAATAAAAAAGAGCTTTTTATAATTGGATGGTTTAGTTAATTAAATTGAACAAGGTTCGGCATGCCGTTTCGGAGTTGTACTGTTCATATATATATATATATAATTTAACAAACATAATTCAAATTCAAGATAAATTAATTATAAATTATGCAATACAAACATAATGCCAAACAAATATAATTTTAAAATTTAAAATATTTATAAATAGTCAAGATTAAATAGATCTTTAACTTAAAGTAATTCAACTTAAACAAAATATCAAAATATTATGAAAGTAAAATGTTTTAACACAAATATTTTAAATATAAAGTTAGGTCAATGTTATCAAGGCTAATTGAATCTAAAGCATCCTTTGTTTTACTCAAATTCCTACAAAGTATAAACATGAAAAAAAACAACATGAATATAAACCATATATATTAGTGATAAATCTAATTTAAAAAAATTAATATCATTGTTAATGAAAATAGTAATAATAATTTTCAATATTATTATCAATATCATTGTTATTGCAAATAGTAATAAAAAAGAGCTTTTTATAATTGGATGGTTTAATTAATTAAATTGAACAAGGTTCGATTTGATTTAATGGCTTTTCAAGAACGGAATGAAACATGTGAAATGAAACTGGAACGTTCCGGGCGAAATTTAGCCGAAAAATCTGGAACGAACTGAGATTTAAAATGAGATGAAATTTATTCTGTTTTATTTTATTTTTTAAATTGATATAAAATATTTTGATTATTCCGGATAAAATAAAACATAATTGACAACCTTATTATTGATGGAGAAATATTTATTATATCTTAATTTCATTATTATTTTCACTTATTCCCATTGTAGATGAAATAATAAAATATAATCCAGGGGGCAGAAAAGGAATAAAGATAGACGGCGGCGGAGATCCGTTAGGACTCCCTCTCCTTCAAATTCAAAAAACCAAATGGCAGGTGTCGTTAATAAAACAAAATCCAAGCCCTCTTTCACAGGCGCCGGTAGTTGAAAAAGCTCTATAATAGAACCATCCTTCTGCCTCCTGTCTATTCAAACAAAAATCTGAGAATCCCCTCCAAATCCCTCTCTTTACTACTCTCCCTTCTTCCCTTCCCTCACTGTACTAACACCCACGTTACAGTACAGTACAATCCAAACGCCATGTCGTTGAGGCCGAACGCGAGAGTGGAGGTGAGGAGGAACAGGTACAAGGTGGCGGTGGATGCAGATGAAGGGAGGAGGAGGAGGGAGGACAACATGGTGGAGATCCGAAAGAGTAAGAGAGAAGAAAGCTTGCTTAAGAAGCGACGTGAGGGACTTCAGGCCCAACAACTTCAACAACAACAAGAAGAAGTCACCTCCTCTCTTAACATTTCTTCCGCTTCTGATAAGCCGGTACTCTCTCTCTCTCTCTTGATTTAATAATAGGTGGATCAGTCAATTATTTAGAAATCAGCATGTTTGAATGGAGGTGATGGTTTTGCTAATCTAATCTGATTGCAGTTAGATACTCTTCCGGCAATGATTGCTGGTGTTTGGTCAGAGGACAAGAATTCGCAGCTTGAGGGAACTACTCATTTCCGAAAGCTGCTCTCGATAGAACGCTGTCCTCCGATCAATGAAGTTATACACTCAGGGGTTGTCCCCCGCTTCGTTGAGTTTCTTGCAAGGGACGATTTTCCACAGCTTCAGGTTTGAATTTGTTCTTGCTCTATGTCGCTCAGTTTCGTATCGGGCTTCATTATTACTATTGTCACTAACGTTTGTTTTAATGTCTTGTATAGTTTGAGGCGGCGTGGGCACTCACGAATATCGCTTCTGGGACATCAGAAAACACCAGGGTTGTAATTGACCATGGGGCAATCCCAATTTTTGTCAAACTCTTAAGTTCTCCAGCTGATGATGTCAGGGAACAGGTAGACGATGTTACCATTTTATGGAATTTATTTTGTTTTCATTTTAGTGATGTCTCAGTGGGACATCGTAATTATTCCTTGATTGGTTCGGTAATGATAAGTTTACATTTTGGTGGGATTATAGGCTGTTTGGGCATTAGGAAATGTTGCTGGTGACTCACCAAAATGCCGTGATCTGGTCCTTGGCCATGGGGCTTTGATGCCTTTGCTTGCGCAATTCAATGAACAAGCAAAGCATTCATTATTAAGAAATGCAACCTGGACATTATCAAACTTCTGCAGGGGCAAGCCCCAACCTTTATTCGACCAGGTTTGACTTCTAAGATGGACTGCTTAAATGCAGTTGCAACACTTTATTCCCCACTTTGATAATTGTTGCTAATATATGTGCTGTTGAAATTCAATGAGCAGACAAAACCTGCCCTCCCAGCTCTGGAGCGTCTCATACATTCAAATGATGAGGAAGTCCTCACAGATGCATGCTGGGCTCTGTCGTATCTCTCAGATGGATCCAATGAAAAAATCCAAGCTGTTATCGAGGCTGGTGTCTGCCCCCGACTAGTCGAGCTTTTACTGTGAGATTTAAATTTAGTTCGCTCTTCATATATTTTAGAGCTTTTTTTTTTTCTGGCATTTGCTTATGAAAGTTGAAATGCTCTTTACATTTTCTGTTTCCAGTCATCCATCTCCGACAGTGCTCATCCCTGCTCTACGTACAGTTGGAAATATTGTTACTGGAGATGACATGCAGACTCAGGTATTGGTTAGACCTTTATCTTCCTAATTATCTCTCCCCTTCACCATCCCCACGTTTATTCATCTTACTGTTTGGTTTCTCTTCCATGGTTTTTGTCACGAGTTCATAATTCGCATAGCTTTGTTTATGTTAAAACCACACTACACATTCCTCTGACAGTGGTACTGATCTTAGCGAATGGAAATACTTATATGTGCCGGCATTGCTCATTTTAGATGCACAGGTTGAAAATATATAGATGGGAATGCATTTTTCTTCTTGATGGTTCATAATCTACTATTCTAGATTAGTTGACATTTTCTTTACAATTTCACAACTTATCACATACAACTTGTCATGCTGTTTTGCGCCAAATATGATAGCATGTAATGGGTTAGTTTCAGCTGTTGCTTATGGTTTTCAGGTTTTGAAACCAATATTTGTCATATTTTATCAAGTCGATACTTGTCATGCCTCCTTTGATGGAAACTGATATAGACGAGTCTAAAGGTTTTATGGTGTCTATTACCCACTACCACCCTCTTCCAGTTTCCAATCAGTACAGAGTAGTAAGTGGTCTTTTTTATTTAATATCATTGACTTGAGTGAAACTTCCTATATGTGAAGGTCCAATTGTCTTGAGACCAACTTGAAGGTGGTTTGAGATTTGAAAAAAATTCCAAATTTCCAAAACATCAAATTGTTTCCTCCCCCAACAATGTAGTCTAATCCTTGTTAGGAGGTTATTCTATGGTTTGATGGAAGTCACCTCTCACTTTCTTTTTGAGATGTGTGCAGATGTGCCTTAATTTTTAAGGAAGTGACTTTTTGTTTCTATTTCTCAAAGAAACATGCTTGAACAAATAATGACTTTTGGTAGAGATGAAGTCTACGTTTGTGTCTTAGCAGAATTGATAATCTTGCATGTTAATCAGGAAAAAAAATTGGAACCTATTGAGAAATAAAATTTTAGAGATTTGAAAAGCTGAAAGACATGTAAGACACCCCGCTGCCTGTTACTATATGCAGCTATGAAATGTGAGAACTCAAAACAACTTATCCAAATAAACATAGAGAGGAGAAAAAGGGAACAATAAAAATTTAATTTAGAATTCCTTAAGATGATATCATTTATAGTTTTCAGCTTTCTTCAATTGATTGTCTGATGATATCTGCAGGATGCCTTGTTGGTATGATGTGTTGTGTGTGTCATGTTTGCATGACTTGAAATTGTTATATTCTGAGCGAATGATGTAATGCTTTATGATATTCCTGATCCCAGTGTATGATAAACCATCAAGCTCTCCCATGCCTTTTGAACTTACTGACAAATAATTACAAGAAGAGCATCAAGAAGGAAGCATGCTGGACAATCTCAAACGTCACAGCTGGAAATGTAAATCAGATACAGGTGAGCCTGTCTATTCTCTTATGTCATCAGTGTATTGATGGTTTGGCTGAAATTTGTTTAGTATGTCCTTTAAATTTTGTGATAACGTCTCCAATCTACTGACTATTATAAAGTTGAGATATTTGAGGGATAGGGGAGTCTACAGAGTTTGTCATGGCCATTTATTCATACTATTTTCGAGTCCATCTGGTAAAATGGACTCTGTTTGAGTTTATATCTTAATGTATGTAGGCCGTAGTTAAAGCTGGTGTTATTTGTCCCCTGGTCCGATTGCTTTGAAAAGCTGTGTTGATGATTGTTGTATGTACCCTCAGTTTGTTGTACAATAGAACACTTATATACATCCTTCGATTGTTTCCAAGTGATGATATGTTGAGGATAGCTACAGATAATCTAAAAAACCTTTCAACTTTCTATTAGATGTTTATCACCTATTTGTTGTAATGGGCATTGCATTTCCAAACTGCACAGGCGGTACTTGAAGCAGGTATTATTGGTCCTCTTGTCCAATTGCTTCAAAATGCTGAATTTGAGATCAAGAAAGAAGCTGCTTGGGCAATTTCAAATGCATCATCGGGTGGAAGCCATGAACAAATCAAGTAAGTATTTTCTCTTCAATGATATTCTTCTCCACTGATTAGATAATTTGATTTGTTGGTAGCTAAAAGATTCAATTATATTTGTGCATTGTAGGTTTCTGGTGAACCAGGGATGCATCAAGCCATTATGTGATCTTTTGATTTGTCCCGACCCTAGAATTGTCACAGTTTGCTTAGATGGTCTAGAGAACATTCTAAAGGTTGGGGAAGCTGAAAAGAATTTGGGCAGCACAGGAAATGCAAATCTGTACACCCAAATGATTGAAGATGTTGAGGGTTTAGAAAAGATTGAGAACCTTCAGAGTCATGACAACAATGAAATATATGAGAAAGCAGTGAAGATTTTGGAGACGTATTGTGTGGAGGATGGTGATGACCTTGAGGCATTTCCTCCTGGTGATGCTTCCCAATCTGGATTTCAGTTTGATGGGACCGGAGTTCCTGTTCCTTCTAACGGATTTAATTTCAGTTAAGGTATGCAACTTCTCTCACCTAGTTCTAAAGTAGAGGTGCTATTTCTCTTTACAAGCGGCAGTTGACATTTCACCTGAGACTATGCAATTCCTGCTTAGTAGGGATTGCTTGTTTGTGCTTGTATTTTCTATTGATAATTTTTCCATTAATTGAGGTTTGACATTTCCCAATTAGCTGGTGGGGAATGGGCAAGCATGTGGATTTTGGTTATCAGTTTACCTGTCATGGGCTCCCATTTGGTGTGGTTTCTACGCATGCTGGGGAGGTCTTAACTTTTTATGCGCTTATATCACGAATAAACTACATATCTGTTTCAATATCTGAATGAAATTTTGAAACATATATATGTAGTTGTGATTGATGTTTGCAGTTGAATGCTTCTCTCTATTTCGTAAAACATCATATAGTATCATTGAGAGGAAATTAACATTTTTCTAAAACTCTACATTTCATTGCAATTTTTCTTTGTTCCTTCAATTTTATTATAGTGATTGGATTATTTCCTTCATCCCTTTTTCTATATTTTAACACCATAATTTGCTGCAAAGGTTAATTTGTACTGTGTCACCTTTTCTGTGCCAGCAGGACCTAAGTTGATGGTGGAATGAGGCTGAGAGTCCAGGTTTCAATCGATGAATGTTGTTTTTTTCTTTTTGGGTAGGGAAGTCATATGCCACCGGATCCTTCTCTGGTTCATATTCGGATGTGGTCGAAGAGATTCTCTTTCACAGAGGTTTTAAAATAGGTTTGTGAAGCCAAGAATTGCCATTGCTGGTGGAGAGTACAGAAAGTTTTGAGTCTTTATTTTTTTTCTTCTTTTTCTCCTTTTCCTTTTGCTGGGCATTATTTTGCATGCCCTAGTTTACCATATCACAAGGATGGAGCTGCTCATCACAGCTTACATCCATCCGTCTGTTTTATAAATTTAGAGCAATGATAGGAAGAAACTACAACACATGCTATTTGTTCTTTCTTTTTAAGGTCGTTTCATATCAGTTTGGAATCTCAAAATTGTCATTCCGATTAAAAGATACTAGAAAATGCATCAATTTTCAGTTTCGAGGTGGGATTTTTGTTGACTGTGAAACAAAAAGAAGAATTTTTGATATAAAATTTACTGTTATTGCTTTTTGCTTCATGAGTAAATCTTTTATGATGCCCTCATACATATGGTTCTCATCTGTGCTGTTGCTGTCATGATTGTTGAGGTCTATGATATCCTTCTCATAATTTTCTTTCATCTAACGAAAAATGATATCCCTTGCGCACTGTGCTCATGTTGCATTTACACTAGCAGGCATGTGTGTTTAACATAAGCAAACAAGTGCATTTAACAAACCCAGCATGTACAATTTTCTTAACTAGCCTTGTCTGCATGGCTGCTCAATTATTGACCTAATCTTCGCGATAATGTAAAATGGCACAGCATGTGCAATTATTGTAATCCATGTTTTTTTTTCTCCATTAAAATTTATTAGAAATCAAGTATCATTATATATATTATAATTTACTTTCATTTTAGTTATGACTTATATGGTAGATTTAATGGATTAATTCAATTAACTTAATTTTTTTTTGGTTTATTAGAAATCGGGTTGTATGATTTGTTGTTGCACTTTCCTTTCTCTTTGACTATTATTGTCTCATGATTTATATAAGAGCCTCTCATGATTTATACTATGAGCTTGAGTATACTGTGAGTTTGAGAGATTAGCTTAATTGATTTTAATTTTTTTAATTGATATATTTTTTTAATTTTATTATTTAACATTTAGTTAGTTAAGAATTAAGTTTTATGATTTGTTTTGGTTTATTTTCTATTCTATGAAGTTATTTTAGTCCTATGATTTGAGTTACGAGTTTTGCGAGTTAGTATAGGTAAAATTACATCGTTTCATTATGTTTTTTTTTTAAATTAATTTTTTTTCAATTTCATCATTCAACAATTATTTGATTGAGAACTGAGATTCATAATTTATCTTGATTTGTTTTTTATAGGGTTATCATAATCTAATGACTCAGGTTATAGATTTGACATATTAATTTAGGTTGATTCTAGTTATTTTTTCAATTTTTTTTTCTATGAGATTATCCCGGTCTTATGATCTAGGAGGTTTTGACGAGTTAACATGGGCTGACTGAGGTGATTTTTTGTATCTTTTTTTAATTTATTTTTATTTTTAATTTTATTATTCAACATTGATTTAATTGAAAATTAGGTTTCATGATGTTTTTCAATTTACTTTCTATGTGGTTTATCTTAATCTTATGACCTGAGTCATGAGCTTCACAGATTAACTTAGGTTGACTTAGGTTGTTTTTAGGTCATTTTCTAATTATTTTTTTAATTACATTATTTAATAATAGGTTATTTGAAAATTAAGCTTAATTACATCATTTAATAATATGTTATTTGAAAATTAAGCTTTATAATTTATTTTGATTTGTTGTGTGCGAGGTTATCATGGTTCCTGAATTATGGGTTTGATAAGTTAAATTAAATTGATTTAATATATTGTTGTCTTAATTTTTTTAAAAATATATCATCTTGACTTTTTTTAGTTAAATTATATTTTTATATTAAGTTGCATTTAAAACCATTAAGTCATTAAATGAAACCAAATTAACTCTCAATTAATTTATTTTTTTTCTATTTAAAAACATTAACAGCACTCAAATATGTTTTTTTTAATGTTCATGAAAAAACTAATTCGAAATTCATCTAATCCGCAGCGCGTGAGCTTAGTCGTGCACTAAAAAGGTTTAGGCTGAAAACGACTTGGTTGATTGGACTAGAGAAGGAACGTCTACCCTTTGTTCTTTAGCGATGTCAGCACATAATTTTGCACCAAAACAGGGCCTTTCCATCTAGCAAATCTTTTGGTTATCATGAACGGCAGAAACGTGGGTATTTCGGTAAATATGGGATGCTAGCTCTCGAGCTACTCCACAGGTGAAAGAAAGAGCCTGGAAATAGCCTTTTCGCAGCATCCAACTGGTGTACAGCCCGTAACCAAAACTGTACTCATTTGGACAAGCCTTGTGGCCGTGAGAGATTATCTTTATCCCTTTGTTTTTCCGATCTGTCTTTCGCAACGGTGCCTTAATGGTAAAATCAAATTGTTCGATTTCAATGTGCCTTGTAAAATATCATTCCCACCGTTTTTTTGCTGAAGTTCAAGAGCTGAAACAAAGTCATGAAGAGCCAACACTCTTCCAATGATGAAGATGAACACCAACTGTCACGTCTGGGTTACTGTTGGTGGAGATCAGCAGCAAAGTTTGATGAATGTGTTAGGCTTAAGTCTGACATCCCAAACATTGCAAGCCTTACTCCAAGGGTCAGAGTTCTTAGAGAGTTGGAGAGACTGGCTTTGATTTCTCATGAAGGGCTCAATGAGGTCAGATACAGGCTACAAATGTATCGTTCAGGTGATTTCTGGGTGCCCACAGGAGGTCTCAAGAAGAAAGAAATGGACATTCCACCAGTAATCACTATTCTCCTGGTGGGTTTCTCTGGCTCTGGCAAGAGCTCACTTGTCAACCTTATGTACAGTGTTCTTGGTCGGTCTGGACTCATACCTTTTGCTCAAACTTCTTCTGGTAAGTTTATTATGCAGAGCATGGCACAGCCATGAGTTTGCATTTACACTCCAAAGGGTTAATAACTGTGGACTAAGAAACATTTTCTAGTAGCATTAGAACTAATTTGACTTCGTGTATGTAGGCTGTGCTTCCAAATACACCACCATGTACATGGAAGAGCACAATGTAATGAGATCGTTGCAAGGTGGGTTTTGTGTGTACGATTCTAGAGGGTTTAGTTATGGTAAAATCGGGGATGCTCTTGAGGAATTGTCAAGTTGGATGAGTGATGGGGTACACCATAACCAGCTGTGCTTGAGATCAGGTGATGATGTACTGCTGGAAGATGATGCAGAAACTGCTGGTCTAAGGCCATCTTCAAAGTTTGTGCAAAGGACAGTGAATTTCTCAATGGTGGTGGTTAACATAGCAGAGGTTTATAAAGCTTTAAAAGCTAGTGATTCCAAGCCATTAGAGGCCACTAGAGAGCTCTTCCACTCCCCTGCTTTGAGAAATTGCAGTAAGCCTTACTCTTTACCATCAATTTCATCTTCCAGAGGGTGTTTGGTGCAGGAATGAGTAGATGTTTTGATGGAATGTGATTCTTGTATTTGATTAAAAATAAAAATTATTAATATTGGATTTTTAATATCAACACAAGTATTATCTAAGTTTAAAACTGAAATATTGAAATGAATCAAATAATAAATTTAACTTCATAAAATTGATTAAAGTTATCGAAATATTTAAAAGTGTTTAAATTGTTTCTTGACAAATATATATTACATAGACTAGTTACCTAAAATATTTATATTATTATCAAGTAAAAACAAGGGTGTTCTGGTTAATTTAATATTAAAGTCTTGAGATTTCTTGGGTAGCAAATGCAAATAGATGAAGATCTCGATATACTTGAAGCAACTGGACTTGCTAAAGATATTGTGGTTATTTATGGGCTCTAAACTTTGACTCCTGCAGCTGACGGGGATCTTGAGTCTCTTGACGAATCTCTCGATAATATATCACAATAGAAAGAGAATTTTGTTTTTTCCCTTGTATTCGAGTACAACTAGTCACCATTAGTAGACTGACAGATGTTGAATACCATTCCATTCATTACTTATTTGAATATGCAAAAATCTTTTCCAGATGGCGTCGATAGTCAAGATATTTGAATCATTTCCCCCCCGAGTCTTGACTCAGAAGAGTTCCAATTCATTCTGCTGTTTTCCTTGTTCTTGCCTGCTTGCATCAGAGCTTTATTGCGTTTATTTTTCTGATCCTACCCTTGTTTGAGTATTTCTTAATCATGCATGTGTAACATAACTATGCTGCAATGAATAAAGCACTGCCATAGACACAGAGGCTGGTTCATTTGGTTGTACGTACACTGTACATTCATGGTAAATTCTGAACTTTTTGTGTTGGCTCCATTTTGCTCACAGATGAGAATCCTATGTTGATCCTGACACATGGTGACTTGTTGACAACCGAACAGCGGATCGACATCAGGATCAGATTATGCGAGCGTCTAGGAATATCAGAGACAAACGGGGTGTATGACATTGTTTGCCTCACAGAATATGGATTTCTCGCAGAAGAATCTGATCCTGTTACAGCCTATGCCGTAACTGAAGCTGTATTTAGGGCATTGCTCATCTCAGACAGGGGGCATTTTCCAAAGAAAAACCTCCAGGACTGGGCAGTGTTTCTATTTTCATGGTTAATGTCCCTAACGGGTGCTCTCTTCGCTTTCCTTGCCGATCTTTGCTCTAAACTTGGACGGAGGGATAAGTTGAAGCACTGAATGGAAGAAGCGTCTGATAATTTGCTCTGCATATCTAGTATTGCACATATTTAATTTGTACTAAAGACTCTCTCCATTGGACTTTAGATGGTCCGACTTATTGATTTGATGTAAATAATGCCAAGGCTGGAGCAGTTGAGTAAATAATGCCAAGGCTGGAGCAGTTGAATAAATAATGCCCCAAGGCTGGAGCAGTGAAATCCATTGATTTTATTTTGCTGCCATTATCTAGTGTTTTTACTCTTGCATTCCAAAAGACAGTCCACGCAATTTGAATCCTGTGGTGATGATGTATTGAGAATTTGAATCTCAAGAACGTGTCCCTGATGAGCTTGCTATCCACAATTGTAGTATTTTAGACTGGTAAAATCTGCCATGTAGAGTCTGCATATCCTGCTAGTCTCTGCTACACACCTTATTAAATTCTTATCTCTGAACAGTTCCAGACATGATTCCGTGTTATCGAGGAACATGCAGCTCTCTGCCACCCTTTGCATTGGTGGTGAACTCTCGATGCTTCAAAAGTAGGTCCTTTTTTTATGCTACGAGTGGAGTTCAGTCTCATGGCTCAATCATACAGTAATTATTGGTAAAGCCGAAGATTATTGAGGCATCCATGATGGAGGAAAATCAGCAAAAAGCACCAGCATTATTAGTTTATAGTCACTAGTCAGCTCTGTTTGGAGTTTAGAGTTTAGATTAGTGCCATTTTAACTTACAGCACAGGATGTTCCTTTCCTTTTATGTGGCTGGGGACCAGAAAGCTCCTATGCATGGTTGGCTGTCTGTGTCTGGTCCAGAATCTTTGGGCTGGGTTTTGTCTCTTCTTGCATCGTTTTCTCTTTTTTAATCGCTACCTCAAGCCTTACCATAACTTCATTTGTTTTTCATTGCTCATTCATAACTCTTGAGAGACAAAAGGCTCCTCTCCTCTTGATTCTGTTTCAGGGTGTTTGAAGAATGTTATTTTTTATATCATTATATTAAAATAATTTTAAAAAATAATTTTATATAAAAATAAATTAATTTTCATGAAATATCATTTAAACAACGGCGTTTTCATCCTAACAACATGTCATAATCCATTTACCATATATATACACAGATTAGATTGTGTGGCCTATGCTTCGGGCTTCGAACAATCTCTTGCTTGGGGCCCGACAAGAAAATTGTGTGGTCAATGTAAGGGATCCCATTTGCATAAAATAGAGTTAAATCTTTATTTTACTGGAAAATAAAACAAACTGTAACTTTTTTTTTTTTTTTTTTATTATTGAGATCCTCCTCAGATTCATACCTCTAATAATAATTTTAAAACTAACCAGTACTCACGAGTTAATCTGAATCCGATCAATTCAAGACTAAATTCAGGTGCGGTTAAAAAAAAACAAGAAAAAAAACACTCGATGTGATCCGGCTGACCCGGTAGGTTAATTCGGCAAGACCTGGTCAAAAAACCGGTTGCTTTGTTTTTTATACTAGAAAGACATCGTTTTTATTTTTTTAAAAAAAAAATTGACCCAAGCGACCTGGTGATCCAGTCAAAACCCGGAACCCGAATCTTTAACCAAGCCTGGTCTAAAAACTATGCCTCTAACCAAATTAAAAAGAGAAAAAAAAATCCTAGAATTGACATGAGAACCAGGATTTTATCCCTATATAAGGAAAACATATAACTGAAAAATCTTCACCTAATCATTTCTATTTCAAACATTAAATTCATGCTATCTATCAACGAGACTTACTCATTTAATGCATACTATTTTTTTGTTTTAAAAAAATACATACAAATAACTAACACCAAAACTCAAGATAAAAGTAAGTGATAAAATATTTCCATGGTAATTAACGATAACACCTAAGGTTCTTAGCTCATTAATTAATTAAATCCTAAATTTTCCAACAAAAATGAAATGGAGTTAGTGGGTTAGGTTCCTAGAATGAACCACATATGGGTATTTTCGTCAATTAAGGGAGATTCGAATTAGGGTTGCAAACCCCTAAAAGAAAATAAAAACAAAAACAAGAAAAAACAAAACTAGCCGCCTTGATTCTTGGAAGTGGCAGCTGTTACTCTATCTACCAACCTCTAGTCCTATTGCTCTGTTTCCTCTCCTTCTTTTCTATTAACACACCTCTCTGCATTTATATCTCTCCTTCAATTCCTGATGAGAATGTTGTTGCTCCCCTCGCTTTAGGTCTCTTTGAATTGAGACACCCATCTCTCTTCTATCTTTTTCTCATTTCTGTTCAAGTTCACTTACTTTGAAGTCCTTGTCTTCAGTCCCTGGCATAACCTTTTTGTAATGATCAAGGATTTGCGCACAAAAGTGAGTGATCTTATTCTTCCTGCATACCTCATCCTTTGCTTTGTTTAATTTTGGTGATGACTGTTACCCTGTTTACTTCTTACTCAATGCCATCGGTTTATTTAAACAGGGACCAGAGTCAGAGGACATGGATAATACTCATCCAAGCAAGTGTAATGAGATCAAAAGAAGATGCACAGATTGCCAAACAACAAGAACCCCATGTTGGCGAGGTGGCCCAGCTGGTCCCAGGGTGTGTATATGATTATTCATTTTGCAATAATCATCTTCTTTATCAAGTACTAAGTTTCTGTATTGTGATTCTGACTAGCTTTGTTAATGATATCCAATCTTGTTTGCAGACACTCTGCAATGCGTGTGGGATCAGACAGAGGAAGAAGAGGAGGGCTCTTCTTGGCTTCGACAAAGGAGGACCGGAGCGCAGCAGAGAGAAGATGGCTAAGGGTAGCAATAGTAGCAAGCTAGGAGTTTCATTGAATCTTGGTTTGATGGGGTTTAAAAGAGATGGGATGTTTCAGGAAGATTGGAAGATAAAACTGGGAGAGGAAGAACAGGCTGCCATACTCTTGATGGCTTTATCTTGTGGGTCGGTCTTGCCTTGGTACAAGAAAGATGAAGGAAAGCATTTTTATCCATAGCAGCTTTCCAATTGCTTGTAAGCTTTAACCCCATCAAAATTCAACATTTTCTGATGGAGGTGGGGAATTGCTGAGTGTAAAATTGCAAAATATCAAGCACTTACATGAATACAAACAATTATTTCTCTTCACATCAGATTCGTGTTGTGGTGGCTGTTAAATCCAAGTTCCTGTGTAGGCTGCCAAATTACAACATGTCTGCCAATGCCCAAATGATTAGGAATAAAGATTTCCTGCTGGCCAGGTATTATTAAGATCAATATTTATTTATTTTTAAAATATTTGTTTCTTAAATTCAAATTTTAAAATAGATTTAAAAAAATAATAAAATTGCACCCACCATTTTTTCCCCCTTAAGAAATTGCATGTGACAGCTCTTCAAACTGTATTATTATTTTAAATAAATTTTTAGCTATGCTTTTTTAAATAGATTTTTGACCGTATTATTTCTTGAGAAAATTTTCTTGCGGTGCTGCGCAAGAAAAAACTGTTATGATTGGGACGCCTAAACCACCTCTTCAAAGAGAATATGAGTTGATGTCCTCTTTCCTTAAAGTGGCAGAAGCAGGAAGGAAGTTTCTGCATGCTTCCAGGTGCCTCTCCCACATTGGGTATACAAAGAAAAGGTAACGACACGTAATATACAGCAAGGCACGACATGCTATTGCCACGTCAACACTTTCGGACCAGCTGCAAGTAACCGCAACAAGATCGCGCATAGGTACTTATTACTAGATAGGTGTGGCCCGCGCGCGGCGGATTCAACCTTTTTAAAGTAAAAACAAATGTTACGCCAGGGGAAAAAAAATAAAAAAAATCACACGTGATATTTCAGGTAATGTGTATTAAGATAATGTTTTTTTTTTTAAATTATATTTTAAAAAATATATATTAAAATAGATTTTTTTTATTTTTTAACATTTATTTTAAACATCAGAATATCAAAATAATAAAAAAATATAAAAAATTAATTTGAAAAAAAAAATCAATTTTCTTCAAAATTGCGGCCTTGCCACAATAACAAACAGTACCTGCATGTCAAAGGAATAAATAAAAAAAAACACTAGAGAAAAAAATCGGGTTAACTTAGCTAACCAGTGATCAGCGTTATGAGATCGTGATAGAAAAATAAATTGTTTAAAAAAAACTAGAAAAAAGATTGAAGTTATATATATAAAAAAAAGGTCAAAAAAGAAACTAAGTAAACCTAGATTAGCTCGACGAACTGGTGACCCGCGATAACCACACATAAAAGAAAGCAAAAAAAAAAAATCACAAATCTCAAGGCCTAATAACCTAATGTCAGAGAATACAATTGAAAAAAAAATTTTAATGATGTAAAGAAAAACTTGAGTCACCCCAGGTTAACTTGACTAATCCGTGACTCACGATATGAGATTGAGATAAAAAATATTTTAAAAAAAACAAATCTAAAAAAAAAAGACCAAAGTTATATTAGAAAAAAAAAGTTAAAACAAACCCGAGTTAACTTAAGTTAACTCCATCAACTAGCAACCTGAGATACCCCCACAGAAAAGAAGAAAAAACATAGCAAAGTTCAAGGTCAATAACTTAATATCAAAGGATAAAATTAAAAAAAATAATCAATTTCAAAAAGAGAAACGCAAAAAAAAAAAAAAAATACTCGAGTAAACTCAAGTTAACTCCAATATCTCGCAACCAAGGATATGAAATTAGGATAACCCTAAAAAAAAAAGTAGAACAAATAATGAAGCTCAAGACCTAATATCCAATGATGAAGTTGAAAAAAATTAAAAATGACCTAAAAAAATACTGATGTTAAATCGAGATAATCTTTTAAATCAATTACTCAAGTCATAAGACTAATCTTGATATAAAAATTAAAGCAAAGAAAATAATCAAGGACTAAATTAGAAAATAAAATTGGACAAAAAAAAGTTAAATGAAACAAAATGTATAGGGAGGATATATTTGATTTTTAGAGGGCCCGACACGGTGTAGAGAGAGAAAAGAAGGAGAAAAAGAAAAAATATTCACCGGTTATTTGAAAGATTAGTCCAAGTTGAATTTGGTTTCTTAGGTCTTTTTTTAAATGTTTTTTTTTATCATTCAATATTTGGTTGGTTGAGGATTGAACTTCGTGATTTTTTTTCACTTTTCTTTATTTGAGTTATTTTGGTCTCGAGTCTTTTTTTTCGTTGTTTTTTTTAAAGAAAAATTATTTTTTTTCCATATTTGCTCTTCAACATTATGTTGGTTTGAGAATTATCCTTTATAGTTTTTTTCAATTTACTTTCTACTTGGGTTATCATGGTCCCATGATTAGATTGCTGATTTGGCATGCTGACTCGAGTGGACTCGGGTCGGTTTTTATTTTTTTAAAATTGATTTTATTTTTAATTTGTTGGGAATTGAGTTTCATTTTTTTTCTATTGAGGTTATCTTATTATGTTTTAATTTTTTCTTCATTAACAAATAAGAACATGAAGAACTTTTAAGAATATTGAAAGGTTATTTTTTATAATATTGTCAAACATTTATTTTTTACATTAAATTATTGTCTAGTTTAGTTTATTTATTGTCATTATTTTTTTAATTATATTATTAAATTAATTACACTTATTAAACAGAATGAATGAATGAAATCTCAAATTTTTCTTAATTTTTATTTTAAACATCAATGTGATCTTAACATCATTTTTTTTATATTAAAAAGATTTACGAGACACCAATCTAGCTTAGTAACTATACCCTTTACATATATTCCAGTCATATCCATCATTTACTTTGTTCGATACGGCATCCCTCGCATATCCAAAACCATGCTAAAAATACAAAACGCCATTGGAAGGGGTAGCGTTGCCAACTCAAACTACACAACAGGCTCCTTCTTATACAGGGTAAAAACAAATTCAAGTTTGAACTTGGATTGATTAATTGATTGGGTCCTTCTTATCTTATGAATAAAAAATGAATAAATCATTTCCCGCTCGGCAAGAATTATTACAACCAGCAAGCAATCAGAGGGTCGAATTTGAAATCTTGAAAAAAGGTGCCATCGTGCCTTTTTGGACAACAGAGAGGAAATTACACAGTGTACTTCGGCCTGGATCCACGATCACACGACCCCATCTTCATTCTCGGTATTTAGAATAACCATATCCGTTTTTGTGGATAACCCACGATTCTTTTGCCCATATAATCCTTCTTCTTAATTTCTCCCCCACTTTCCCTCTCATCAGACATGGCGAAACCAACTGCCTCCGTTCCGAAAAAGAACACCACAACAAGCAAACCCCCCTCTGCCCTCCCTCCATATTTCGAGGTCCTCTGTTCTGTCTGTGAGATTTCGTTTCTCTCTTGTTTTTTTTCTTAGTTTTTAACTTATGGTTCTGTTGTTTTGCAAATGCAGATGATAACTGAAGCAATAACAACACTGAAGGACAGGAAAGGATCGAGCCAACCTGCGATTGCAAGGTTCATTGAGGAAAAGTACAAGAAGTCTTCTCTGCCTTCTAGCTTTAAGAAAGTTCTGTCTGTCCAGTTGAAGAAGTTTGTAAAATCTGAAAGGCTTGTAAAATGCAAGAATTCTTACAAGATCTCTTCAACTGAGAAGCTGGAGCTGGATATCAAAGGGACCCAGAAAAACAAGGGTGCTTCCAAGAGGGCCTTGACCACCCCGGAAAAGAAGGCTGCCAAGAAGATATCAGAGAAAGGTGTCCAGACCAAGAGGCTTAGTCAGGTTAAGACACCTGAGGTTCTCAAGAAGGGTAAAAAGGAAGTGAAGGCTGGAAAAATGAAGAGATTGAGCCAGGTGAAGACACCAGATGGGTTCAAGAAGCTGAAGAATTCGACGCCTATGAAGAGGAATAATTTGAAGGCTGGAAGTTCTTCCAGTTCAAGGGCCCATAAGAAGTAATGCACATCGGTGGTGGATCTTAGTTACCAGTGGTGATTAGAGGAAAATCCCAGTATTTGATTTGTAGTAATTATTAGGAGAAGGAAATGTTAAGTCAAGTACTATTATTGTTATGATTAGTAATATTATTATGTTAGCTTTTTTATATAAATCATAGTTTCTGCTGCCAGTTTGCATTTCGTTAAAAAAATATGGCTAACTGTTTCTGGTTTGCAAATCGTTCTTCAACATTGTACTGTTTTTATCTTTCTTTCTGTTTTGAGAATCATGGTAGTGAGAACTGCTTTTTCTGGCTGTGGTGGTTCTCGTTTTGATCATTTTCAGTTGATTAATGGCTTGTGCTAGCCAGCGCCACAATAAAATCACTCCTGCGTTTTGCTTAGTGTATTTCTTACTTTTATAACCATAAAATCATGTACCAAGTCGATTGAAGATTTTATTTTCTTGGAAAAAATTCGAGGAAACAATGGGTTTTTTCAAGATGCCTTTTAGTTTCAAGAACATAACATGTTTTAGTCCTCTAGACAGGTTCTATTTCAGCAGATTGCTCCAATTACTCATCATCTTACATTATTCAAAACAGATACGCTTTGTTTAGGTTCGGTAAATGCCATTTTCTTCGATTGATTTCTACAAGGTTGTTCAGCGAGAACAGGATGATAAGGAGCCACGATGTTCATGTAGAGTACGCAAGCCCAATCTCCATGCAACGTAGAGCTGGGTGTAGCAGACAAGCTGTAACAGCTGGAAGAAACCATTCACAAACTATCAGAAGCTTTTCTCCCTAACAAAGAAGGATCCAGTCACAACAACTAGAACCGAGATGTACTCCTACATCAACAGGGAGGAAAATCAGGAAGAGACAGAGGGAAGTCGACAAATATTCTCATCCAAAATGGCCAAACTAAAGTTTTCTAAATACTCTGGTGATGACCCTACTGAGTGGCTCAACCGCGTGGAGCAATTCTTTGAATTTTAAGGGACTGCTAAAAGAAGAAGAAGGTGTCTTTAGCTTCATAGCTTCATTCCACCTGGAAGGGGAGGCCAACCAGCGGTGGCAGTGGCTACGACGAGCTTATCAGGAAGAAGGCAGAATGGTGACTTGACAATCTTTGAAGGAAGAGTTATGGGCTCGCTTTGGACCTACAGAATGTGAGGACTTTGACAAAGCACTCTCACGGGAGAGACAGTACTTGGGTTCTCTGCGGGACTATCAGAAGGAGTTTGAAAGGTTGGGCAACCGAGTCCATGGATGAACATGTGCTTGTACTGCTTCAAGGTATTCCCTTCTCCCTAACATTATACTCTTTGTTGTTAATAGGCTTAGATGCAGTATTGGGAATACAATGGGTGAAGTTGTTAAAGTATAATTTGTAATTTTCAATTTCATTAATTGTTAGTTTTAATGAGTCAAAGTTCTCTTGATTTAGATTGAGGTAGTTTATGTACTCCTAAATTTTATTAAATTAGTTCTTGTTATATAAAGTCCTTTACCATTCTATTTTTGCATGGAAGAAAAGAAGAAAAATAAAAAATATTTTTGGTATTTAGCTGCAGCACTACCAATTATATCTTATACAAATCTTCTTCATTTCTGTTTTTGCAATTTGTTTCCAACGGATTTGCTATCAGAGCTAGTTTATTCTTATGGCTTCTTCATCAAGTAACTCTATTTTCTCCTATACAATTCCTATCTTTGATGAAGAGCATTATAAATAATGGAGTTCTCTCATATGGAGACTATCTTCATCTTATAAGATTTGTGGACATTAGTTGACGAGGGGTTTGAAGAACCACCCTAAACAGGATCTTCTGCATCCTGGACAGAAAAAAATACAAAAGAATATAAGCAAAATATGCAAAGAAATGCATCTGCCTTAAGAATAATTCAGCAGGGAGTAAGCAAATTAATTTATCCTAGAATTTCCTTTATTAAGAAGGCAAGAGAAGCATGAGAGATTTTGAAAAATAAATTCCAGGGTTATCAAAAAGCTATCTCCATTCGGTTGTAAAATCTATGAAGAGAATTTGAAAATCTTACAATGAAGGATAATGAGTTTGTTAAAGATTTCTCTTCAAGAACCATTAAAATCATCAATCAAATAAAAAGTTGTGGAGACAATGTTTCT
>Ga0325405_1002322_pt1 | contig 19534 bp, 19 predicted proteins | sample PopdelMetagenome_21_FD_205663 | JGI IMG/M metagenome (GOLD analysis project Ga0325405, IMG submission 205663) | Populus deltoides microbial communities from Bellville, Georgia, United States - Xylem-Control-R2 | ecosystem: Host-associated > Plants > Phyllosphere > Stem > Wood/Secondary xylem...
AGTTTCCAATTAAACCATTTAAGAACTAACTCCATGTGAATTGGTTGATTTAATGGGTTTAAAGGAAACCTGAATAATTAAAAAAAGCATGGATCAACTTATGAAAAAATCAAGAAGGATTTTTTTTTAAAGTATTAAGACAATAACATATTGGATGACCCTAGTCACACGTGACTCAGTTCATGAACTTAGCTAGATTTAATAGCTTTTTTAAAAATAATTTTTACCTAATTATATGATAAAAATTAGATGTTCGTAATTTTAATAATCAATCCTAATTAAGACGTTTGTTCGAGACCGTGATAACCCTAAACAAAGCAAGGAAACAAAATTAGACCCAAATTAAGTGTTGTTTTGTATTTATGGGCAGTATAATAACTTAACTTTGCAAAAAAGAATAAAAAAGAACAAAGGACACTAAGGGAGTTATCAACTCCCAACGTGAACCAACAACCTTTATGCATTGAATTCCTAAATATTGATGTAGCTTTTGAGTTAAAATCTGGTTTGATTCTTTTACTATCTACTTTCTGTGGCCTTATAGGTGAGGACCTCCACAAGCACTTGAAGGAATTCCAGAGGAACAAATTAAACTAAAGGCTTTCTTATTCTCTTTGGCTGATAAGGCAAATGATTGACTTTATAACCTTCCATCCGGATCTATTACCACGTAGAATGATCTAAAAAAGGGAGTTTTTTTAAAAGTTCTTTCTGGCTTCAAAGGCAGGTACCATCATAAAAGAAACCAGTGGAATTTGTCAGAGTAAAGAAAGGTGTTTTTTGGAGGCAACCCAAGCGTTGTGTTGCACCATGACCACCAAAGATTTTTTTTTATTTGTTTAGTTAATTTTATTGCTTTCTCTATTTTTAGTATTGTTTAATTTGATTTTTCTCCACCATATTTTCTCCTAAGACTATATTCCCTTAGTTGGAACTGTAGAGCACACTGAATGACATACTATTTTTTAGTTATCGAATCAGCTCTTAATGATTGAGCTAAACACATTCAGAGTAACTTGCTTTACTTCCTCATTTCTTTTTAGTACGGTCATTGAGGGCAATGCCTATATTAAGTATGAGGGGATTTAAGGGCTTTCCATGTTGGTGGAACTATACTCTGTTTTTAACCTTTCTATGTTGATGACATTATGCTTTGCTTTGGCAATTCTAATATGTCTGAATCTTTATATTTTAAAATTAGTGATTTGGAGGCTGTTTGTTGCAAATGTAATTTTCATATTTGTGGGACTGAAATATTTTTTATGATGGTGATATTTCAATATCTTAATTGTTAATATCATTAACGAATTCTTAATTGAGCTCGTTAAAAAATCATAACATGATTGAATGATGATTTGGCTATTTTAAAAGATTGTTTAGTCAAGCTATTTTTTTTTAAACTAAAGTAATTGGATTTAGTAGACACAAGATTGTGAGACTTTGAGTCTTATGATTGACATATCTATATTGATCTCTATTTTTCTTTCATGTGTGATTTTTTTCCATTGGTATTGTTTCTCCAAAACTTGCTCTGATTCTAATCAAGACCATATTTTTACATGCATGCTTAAACATGATTAATGTATTTTTTTGTTATGTACCTTATATAGCCTAATAACCCATATTTTGATAAATTTTTCCTTTGAGACCCCTTTTGAATTTATGGACTTCTTCTTTGATTATAACCCGCATTACAAACTATAAACCAAACAATGTATTACCTAAGCCGTAGAATTAATGGAGCGTTATACATCATTATACAAGCATAGGAAATACATGAAATAAGTGTGAGAGTGTGTTAAATTTATAAGTGGCTATGTTAGGTGTCGCAGGGTGCGAGCGTCACGACATCGTTTGACGACGGTGGAGGCTTTTGTCATGCCTCCCTAATGAGGTGTGGTGTGTTAGGAAGAGTTTTTGGATTTAATCAAAAAATTATGATTAATGTTCAAGAGTCGCCACCTAGTATTATGGTCGCTAGGAAAAGTGGTGTGTAAGGGACTAGTTGTGCAAGGAAAAGATACATCACCCCCAGTGCACCTTACCTAAGGTAAGCTGCATTGTTGTTTGATTGTTTTTCTAGGTCGGGTTTCTATTCATTGGTCTTTTCTAAGGTTCAAGGCAGATCTCTCTCTGCATGAGAGAGTCTCTACCTTATCGGGTTAAATTCTAACCATTCTAAGTTTGAATTTTAGCATCGCATTTATTTACACCTTGTATCTTTAATACCTAAGGGTGTACTTTATTGTATAATTTTACACCCCACAAATATTAAAGTCTACATCTAGACCCTAAAAAAGATTGGAAAAAGGTTTTTCATATTTTGGCCAAACCCTAATGGATGATCATAAACTGGTTATGATATCCATTTTTTTTTTATTTTCAAAACATGAGAAAGATGCAATTTTTTAATGAAAATATGCATTGAAAATTTTTAGGATTTGGCTGCATGTATGAAAACAAAAAAAAAATGTTTTTGAAAAGGGAAATTAATTTTAAAGTTTTTGAGAATTTTTTTTTAAAAATGTTTTGAATGTTTTTTGAAATATTTCAGAGAAAATCAGGTATTTTAATACCCGATTTATATTTTACAGTGTAAATCTACGATCCAATATCATGCAAAATAGATAGAAAAATATACCCGAAAATCACAATTTTTTTTGAAAGGGTTCTTGAATTTATTTTCATTTTTTTGGGGGTTGAACCCGGCCTAGCTATTTGGGTTGGGCCTGAATTGGCCCGTCCCAAAGGAGATTTTAATTACTTTGCAGAATGTGAACAATAGTTCACGTTCTGAATGCAACTACATAGTTGCAGACGATGGAAGAGAAAAATGGGAGGCGACTTGACGGAGGGGATGGAATTGCTGTTACTGGCCTGGAGTGAAGTGGGCAGAGGTGTTACTGGCTGGAGTCGGCTGTGGGAGGAAGAAGAAAAGGTTGCTAATGAGAGAGAAAGGCTGGAAGGAGAAGAGATAGAGTTGTAGTGGCTGCTTGGTGGTCGATTGGTGGTTTTTGGCCGATTTTCTCCTCCCTTAGGGCATGAAATCCACTTTTAATTATAAGCTGTAGAAGTGGGCAATCTTGTCTACACTGAAAAAAAAAATTCAGCCCTTGATTCAGTTGGGAAGGATCCCAACCATTGGTTCAAAGTAGGCATTCTTAGTTGTCAAATCTGTAAGAAAAGGCTGACTGATTTGGCCTCTTTAGGCCGGCGTCGGCGCTGATGGGTTGTCATTCAGCCTGAACGGGCCATATGGGGTTGTAGAGAAATTGCAGAAGATCATTTGTGTCCAAGATTTGTCAATTTTGATGGACGTTAGATGCATTAAATGCACCTGCAAAGTAATTTCCCTGAGTTGTCATTTCAGAGAAAATTAAAGAAGAAGATGAACAGTATTAGAGTTCTGTTTTTGGCCAAAGTTCATTTCAGTCCTCCCTCTTTAAATTTGATTTAATTGCAACCATAATTGACCCTATACTTTTGATTTAGTGCAATTTATCCCCTGCTGAACTTGAATTAGAACCCTGAATTTACGCGCCTTTTGCACTGTGGTCCCTAGTCTCGGTTTTATGAAATTTAACCCCTAATTGACCATTACATTTTTAATTTCTTCAATTTCACCCCTGGTTTTGGTCAATTAAGCCCCTATAGTTTGGTGCCTTTTGCAGATTGGCTCTTGACTGCGAATTTTGTTAATTTAACCTCTAATTGACCCAAAAACTTTAATTGTCTTGCAATTTGGCCCCTGATTTCAATCAATTAACTTTGTAAAAATTAAATTAGGTCTCTTAAAAATTCCAATCTTCTCAATTAAACCAAAATTAGGATCCCAAACTTAATTTTTCACCAATTAAGCCCCAAATAAATTTAATTTGACCCATTTAAAGTATAGTTAAGTCCTTGCACTTAATTAAAATCCTTTATTTGGACCCAAATTAATTCAATTTGGCCCATAATTAAATCAAATTGGCCTATTAAAAATTTAATTATGTCCTTGGACTTAATTTTTATGCAAATTTGTCCAATAATCATTTAATTTGACTTTCAATTTGCATTTTTTTTGGCATAATGGGGTACAAATAGACCTTGAATTTTTTTTGAAATTACAGCTTAATTTCCCGACTTGCTTTCTCCATGTTGCCAACCTTTATTTTATTTTTTTAATTTTTATTTTGAAAAAAAATGTTATTTTTGGGGAATAACCCAGAATTGGGTTATGATATCAGGTGTGAGGGAACTGTTGCGATGTCGCAGTCGCACAAATTAGTTACCCTAGCTTCAAACACAACACACAAGATAGTATAGAGCAAGCAAATGGTCAATCCCACGAGAAAGTTCAAGTCAGATTTTTATGCTAGATGATATGCAATTTGGGGGGGGTTTGGATGTTATCTAGGCTAAAGCAAAAGAAAACAGAAAACTATCAAACGAAATTTAATAAAATCAGAAAATTATCAAGAGAACAAACCTTGGTCACAAGCACACATCCACCTACAGAAATCAGAACTGATCATGAAAACAAAACATCAATTTATATTCTGAATATTTATCTCTTCTTAACAGTGGTTAGTTAATGGATCTGTCGTATAACTAACCCTAACCATCAAACAACCACAGTGTTTACACTAGTAATTTAATTCAATGGCAGCCTTAAGAACTAGATAAGTTGATTAATCAAGAAAACATAACTGTCCGCAGTCTATGTTTCATTTGATTGAATGTTCTCCCTAAGATTAATAACGTAGATCCGCCATAATTATTAAACTCAGTTGCTTCACAAGTTCATATACCACAACTCTGGTTTTGATATCAAACTTAGCAATTCATTGTCTACAATAATAACTTAGAGTCCGCTCTAGCAATTAAAATAAACAATCATAGGAAGAATAAGCATAGGAGAACAAACATATTCATCATATAAACTAAAAAGAAAAGCTATAATAAATCTCACAGTTCTTGAAATCCGAAGGTTTTCGTGCCCTTGCAACCAAGAAAAAGTGTTTAACCTTACATGTTTGTTGAACAACTAATCAAAAAGAAGGAAGAATGCATAATTTAGGGTTTCTTAGAGGAAGGGGGTGTTTTTCCCTTCTTGGCTGGCTGCCCTCTTCTCTTCTCTCATTCTTTTTATGTCTTAGGAAACCCTAGGTCTCTATTTTACGAAATAGTCCTCCATTAAGTAGACTGTTTACATTTAAGTACTTCAATAACTATTTTCCTAAAAAAAGAGAAATAGCCTTGCATGAAATCTTTAAGCTTTGACTTAGAGGAGCTAAATTGTTGAAATAAAAACTTGGATATCGGTTTAGATGCTTCGAAACATAATTTGGACTCGTTTCTTCACGAAACCTATTTGCTGGCAGAATTTAGATGTCATCTTTGCAAAATCATATCTCCCTCATATGACATCGGTTTTGGCTAAAATTTGGAGAGTTTATAGAAATTTGAGTCATGAATCCAAAAAAATTAAGTTTGCATCAATTGGACTTCTGTAGCTCCAGATATTTAAGTTGGAATGGCCGAAGGTCAACACTGGCAGATTGCGAGATTTGACTTTGAAGGCTGCGATTTCCATACTCTTCCTTATTTTATTTTCTTGTCTTAGATGTCCAGAAAGGTATGGATGTTAGCTTTTTAATGCCACTAGAATCACTTCATTTCAACCTCTAGAGCTCACGCTCTGCACAAAACATCGACTGGAGGTCAAATCTGCCAATTATCTCCAATTTACTCCTTTTTGCATCTTTCATCCAAAAGTATATTCAAAACATAAAATAAAGAATATCGAGGCATTTTATATATGAAACATAGGCAAAACACTAGTTAAATGTGGGTGAAACTATTAAATAATATAGTTGCATCAGGAACAAACTGTTACTTTGAAAAAAAATGCAAGCCACATGATATTATGATGGCAGATTGAGGAATTCGTTCTATCTTTTATATCTTTGATTCCTAAAAAACAATTATAATGAAGGTTTGAAGTTTTATAAGGGTAAAAGATCATCATTTAGCTTGAACCAAAATTTTGTTATGTTGAATGATCAATTTTCCAATATATATGGATAATGTAGCTTTATTATTTACCAAGTTTAAAATGGCTAGAGGAAGTGTTTAATATTCTATATCTTGTTTTAAGGTATTTTGTTTCATTGGTTTCAACAACTTTTAAGCTACTTTACTAAAGATTTCCTACCTTAAACCAAGCCACATTACAACCCTTGAAAAGACCTTATGATTTGTGAAATGCATGTAATCTAAATGGTGGAGAGTGAGATTATTCACAAGCTTATGGTAGATCATTTTTATTGGAATGAATTTGAGTGAAATACTAACTTTTCAAACACATGAGAATTAAGTGATCATTTATGTGAGGTCTACTATTTGGTTGTTTTATTCTAAAATAAAAACACTTGAAAAACAATTTTAAATTGATTGGAATGTCATTCATGATATGTTATGTTGGTTTGAGAGTTTAATTGTTATTCGTTGATTGCATTAAATTTTTTACATTGAAAAAGTAAAATTAAAATTTTGCCTAAGGATGTGCAAAAGTTAAATGTGAGGGAAGTTGATAAGTGTAAAATATACATATGTTTTTATTCTTTTTAACTATGCTTTTTAATGTATTTTGAGCTTATTGGAAATTATTTTTATGAGTTTGGCATGCTTAAGAGACTTTATGAATTAATTGCTACAAGATAAGAATTTCTGTATTTTATGTTTTTGACCTTATGTCTTGTGACAATTTTTTCACTAAGTTATAATTTTCAAATATGAACATGGGATGAATAAAAGTTAAAGTACACATATCAAACTTTTCAGGAAGTTATGGGTAGAAATCCAAGTTGGTTTAGATCTCTAATCAAACCTGTAAAATCGGGCCGAAATCTTACTTGCGGCAGGATTCTCTACTTTCATGTTACATATTCAAACGAGCATATATTGAGCCTCAAGTATCGAAATCATGTAATTCAAAAGCACAAAATCATCTACACATTTATGATCACAACTTTTATGAAGGATGCCAGGTTAGATAAAATCGTTTTCAAGATGAAAACCCAAATGCAATCTAAAAGACAAGATTGATCTCCTGATCTGATGAGAAACTAACGGTGCCGAACATCCCACTACTGCTGAGAGTTTGGCATAGAAACAGTGGGCCTTAGGATCCAAGAAAGATGCAAACCAAGCCTCTAACATTCCATGAATGAAAGAATATAGCTGGAACAGCTAGATATTGCAAAAACCAAGTTAGAAACAAAGTCTAAGTTGTATTAACGTCTAAATTACAACAGAGTCGTGATGACAATAGAGTCAACTTTCAACACAAATTCTAAGTGATTTCACCAACCTTAATAACAAGATAAGGAAGGAGGAATTAAATAACATTAAGGACTCTTAATTAGGAGAAGAATCTTAACGAAAGACAACAACTGAGAAAGAGAATAAAAAAGCAAATCACAGCAGAAACAACTCTTTTATTCTTTTTTGCAACATTCTTTTCTCTTTATTTTTGTTAATTTTTCAGTAGTTATAAACTAAACTTTGGCTTTTGGTTCAAGAGGAATATACACTATCTCCATTATTAAGTTGTGAGAAGTAAAATTATCATTGTAATTCTTTCATATTCAAGTACGTATTTATATTTCAGAATTATGCTATTGATTTCTTTTTATGCTTATTGATTTTTTTTAGATGATATATATGTGCTTTCTAGTTTCTTTCAATCCATAATTGTTGTGAAGCAAATGAGTTTAACTTGATTGCTATAACTATCACTTTAATTTATTAGGGAGGAATAAACTAAATTAAATTACTTAAGGTTTTGAATGGTTGCTTAAACTAAATTTCACAGGCTTTGCTCCTAAAGTTACTGCCAAGTGAATTAAAATTGCTTTTCAATATTAAATTCGTTTGATGGTAAGAAATTGATTAAAAAGCTTTAATTTACTCGTAATATATTCAATTTTCCTTAGCTTTAAGGGACATAGAATTTCTTTGCTTAAATTAAAATGATATTTATTTTACCTCAATAATCAACAGATTTATAGGAATAAATGTCTAGATCTTTAAACTTGAGTTAACGAGATATCAATTTATTATTTTTATTTTTTAAATTATGTTTTTTTATTATTTTTATTCAAATCCTCTATTCTTTTTTATTTCAGTATATTATAGAAAGATTAAACGAATTTTTTCTTAGGTTTGATATGATTTTCATAATCATTCTCCGAATTTATTTTGTATGTGATAATAAAGCTAGAATTATATTTTTGAAGTTCCCCTGACTGACGAGTCCTTATCTCTAAATGTTGTATTTTTATCATAATTCCAATCCTAATGTCTTCTATTTAGGCTATAAAAAGGCTTGATTGAAAAGAAAAAAATTTAGAAAATTAACTTTTTTTTTTAAAAAGCTGACGAGATGTACAATGAACCATTAACCTCATGTCTTTCGGTTTTTAACATAATCTAATCATATTATAAACCAAATATAAAAGCTAATCCATGATGATGATGATGAATTTAAAAGCTAATCCTAGATAATAATAATAAAAAATGGTAATTCAAGAATGCTATTGAAATGTAATATAAAGGAAAATAACTTTAATGTGAATAATAAAATTTTTTTAAATAATTAAACGTAAAAAAACTTAAATTTGTAATGAATAATTTTCAAATTAAAACAACACCTTATATAATATGTAAAAAGTAAAAATAATGCTATAAAAATCTGCTATTTTTCAAATGGTAGTACATTTTTTTAATAATTTTTTAATTTATCAAATATGAATTGATGAGGAAAAAGATAAAAAAATCTAAAAATAAAAATAGTAGGACACAAAAACATAATAATTGAAATTATCCAAAATATGTATAAAAATCAATCCAAAATAAAAAAAACCAAAATGTGAAATAAAACTGAAAAAATCAGTTATGTTTTTTTCTATACACTCAATTTGATTTAGCTTTAATTTCAGATATTACAAATAAAAAAATAAAATTGATAAATAAAAAAACTAAAAATTTAAAAAAAGATTATATATAATTAAACCTAAATAAATAACCAATTCTTTTATATAAAACAGTCAAAACTTTAATAAAAATAACCTATTTTGATTTTGATTTTTTGGACTTATTTAGATTTATTCAGTTTTAATAAAAATAAAATAAAATAAAATCAATTGAATATATTAGTTTGATTTTTTTTAATTTTATTTAGTTTAAAATTAAATAAAAAATTAATTCTATTGAATTTCTTAATCCAAAACTTAACCATTTGAATGATCCTTATCAAACGATTATTATTTTCAAATCAAATTCCTAATAATTGTTTTTTTTTGTTTTCCTGTTTTTGTAGTTCTTGACTTGTTGAGTAAGTTTACATGAAATAAAAAGGAAACAACTTCTTTCCACTTAACCCCTCCACTCTCTCTCTCTTTCTCTCAAGCAATCTAGGGTTTCAAAATCCCCAATTCCGAAGCCCTCAAATCAAACCAAATCAATATAGTTGACGCAAACCCAGTTCAATTTAACGAGCTAGGGTTTCTGAAATCTCAATCAATGCCGGAAACTATGGTTAGCTCTGCGGGTGGACTGCTGGCTATGCTTAATGAGAGCCACCCTTTGTTAAAACAACACGCTCTCTACAATCTCAATAACTTTGTCGATCAATTTTGGCCGGAGATCTCTACTAGTGTGCCTATAATGTAAGTCTCTGTTGTAAAGATTGAATCTTTTTTGGGTTTTCTTTGGCTAGGGTTAACAGGTCTCTTTTTTTACTGGATTTCGATCTGTTTTTGAACAACACTTTGAATAAATAAGACTGTTCAATGTTGAAAATAAAGTGATGTGTTTTATGAGTAATCTTGTGTTAATTTAGCTTCGAAGTTTGAATTCTTGGGGTTTTCTAGTGAATAAGAGATTCCTGAAGTATATGACTTTTTTTGGTGGTTTCAGAGATGGGGTTTTAGTGTTGGGTAATTAGGATTTGGGGCTTATGAGATTGAGAACATTTCAAGGTTTTATTATTTGCTGGGATTGACTTGAGTTCTGAAGTTAAGATTCGTGTGTTTTAGCTTGTTGTTTTGTATTTATAATGTGATTGTGGATATGAGTTTTCCGTAATTTTTTTGTTGTTATTCAGAGAGAGTTTGTATGAAGATGATGAGTTTGATCTGCACCAGAGGCAACTTGCCGCATTGCTTGTTTCTAAGGTATTGACTTTCTTTTTCCTTGTGTTCCTTATCCATCTCTCAGTCCCTCCCCTGTATGTCACATAGAAAGAAGAGGAAAAGGAAGAGAATGGATTGTAGAGTTTAACAATGTCAAACCATCCAAAGTCCACCTCCTTATCTGTACATAGTTTAGGAAGTTGTATACTTGTATCTTATTAGGAACCCTTGTTTGCAACATTTAAAAACAAAAATGCCTCAAATAAAAATGCCTAGATTAAAGTAGGCAAATAAACTGATAAACCCTTGTTTAAAACTGATTAAAGTAGGCATTTGAGTTTTTGGACATTGACCACCTTAGTCCTGTATTAAAATGAATTACTGTTTCATCTTCAGGTTTTCTATTACTTGGGTGAACTTAATGACTCACTGTCGTATGCCCTTGGAGCTGGATCCCTCTTTGATGTTTCAGAGGATTCTGACTATGTTCATACTCTTCTTGGTACGTTGCTCATCAACTTGCACTATTTTCTTTACTTACAAACCAGTGAAATTACTGTAAAGACACCTAATTTTAGCATGCCCCACAACTACCTTTAAATAGGATGTGATGTTATGAGAATTTGTCATAGCATGCATGAAGTTGTCAACACTGTATAGGTCAAGCTTCTATTGTTTTGTCATATATTTTGTGAAGTGTTTCAGGGATGTGATGAGGATACTTTCCTGGATTACTTATATTTTGTCTTTGTTCCTATCTCCAGCTAAGGCTATTGATGAGTATGCTAGCCTAAAGTCCAAGGCAGCTGAATCAAATTCTGATGGAGCTGATGTGGACCCTAGGCTGGAAGCAATTGTGGAGAGATTGCTAGACAAGTAATATAAATTCATTTATTTTTTATGCATCTTTGTACTACTAGTTATCTTATTGTTTCTCCATTAGGTGCATCATGGATGGAAAGTACCAGCAAGCTATGGGAATTGCAATTGAATGCCGAAGATTAGATAAACTTGAGGAAGCTATCATGAAGAGTGATAACGTCCATGGAACTCTGTCCTATTGTATTAATGTTTCCCATTCATTCGTTAACCGCAGAGAGTATCGGCTTGAGGTTAGTTTGTTTGCATTCTAGCTTTCCTAACTAATATTGTCCCATGTTATTGCCATTGCATGGAAGTGATCATGTGGGAGTATGTTCAACACTGCATACAAGCTGTTATGTGTATTGTTTGTTGATTGTCCACTGTTACAACTGATAACATTGTCTTTGGTTGGATAGGTTGACATTTATGAATTTTATGGCATTTTCTATCGTTATCACAGTTTTCCAATTGCATTGGGTAGTACTTAAATTCTTTATTTTGTCTACTGGTCTTAATACATGAAATCATGAATGGCAATGCAATTTTTTTGTTGTAAAATATTGGATGGTTTTCGGGAATTAACACTTAGTGTTTTTCTGTGAGTGTATGTTTGTGTTTCCTCACTCTTTCCAGTTCCTTTATTTTTTCTGATCACTTGTCCATACTGCGTGCCATGTTGCATAATCTCTGGTTAGTTATGAATGTGGTAATGGATTCTGAATTTCATAGATTTTCTTGCTGTTTGGCTTCTTTTATTAAAAATCACCCTATATGGAAAGTTGTTGAGTGGTCTATTTATTTCTATTGAAGAAGATTTGTGATACAAGTTGATGACTGTTTGCTGTTTTTTGTTTTGTTCTTTTTTTTTTTCCTGCAGGTCCTCCAGCTTCTTGTTAATGTATATCAAAAGCTTCCTTCTCCTGATTATTTGAGCATTTGTCAGTGTTTGATGTTCTTGGATGAGCCTGAAGGTGTAGCTAGCATATTGGAAAAACTTCTACGCTCAGGAAACAAGGATGAAGCTCTGTTGGCATTTCAAATAGCTTTTGATCTTGTGGAGAATGAGCATCAGGCTTTTCTTTTAAATGTTAGAAACCGCCTTCCACCTCCAAAGTCTCAAATTTCAGAGCCTGAACAGCCAAAATCCATGGTTCCAGATTCATCTCAAAATGAAAATTCTAGTGCTCCAGAAGATGTTCAAATGACAGAAGGAACCTCATCTTCTACTGTGCATGAACCAGATCCAAGTGAAGTAGTGTATGCTGAGAGGCTGACAAAAATCAAGGGAATTTTGTCAGGAGAGATGTCAATACAGCTGACTTTGCAATTCCTATACAGTCATAATAAGTAATGCTAAAAAGTCATGTCATTTTTTTATTAACTATCTTAGCTTCCTATATGCCTTTTTCGTTAATAATACTTGTTATTTGCTTATAGGTCCGACCTCCTTATATTGAAGACAATCAAGCAGTCTGTTGAGATGAGAAACAGTGTCTGTCATAGTGCAACTATTTATGCTAATGCAATTATGCATGCTGGAACAACTGTGGATACATTTCTCAGAGAAAATCTAGTGAGTCACACATCTTTGTTTTATATATATATATATATTTTTTTATGCTTTGGTATATGCATGTCTGTTTGCAGATTTTTTTTGCATCCTCATAATTTATGCTCAACTATTTTTGGCTTACATATCATGTCAGGACTGGTTGAGCAGGGCGACAAATTGGGCCAAATTTAGTGCAACAGCAGGTCTTGGTGTCATCCACAGAGGTCACTTGCAGCAGGGCAGGTCACTGATGGCCCCTTACTTGCCTCAAGGTGGTGCTGGTGCTGGTGGTGGAGGTAGTCCATACTCAGAAGGTGGTGCTCTCTATGCTTTGGGACTCATTCATGCCAACCATGGCGAGGGCATAAAACAATTCCTTCGTGAAAGCATACGGAGCACCAGTGTGGAGGTGTGCTAACTGTTCCAATTTTCTATTGCTTTCTATAAGAATAAATACATGTAGTTAATTATGGAATTCACACTGAAATGTTTTGTTCAGGTTATTCAACATGGTGCATGCTTAGGTCTTGGTTTGGCAGCTCTAGGAACCGCTGATGAAGATATCTATGACGACTTCAAAAGTGCATTGTATACTGATAGTGCTGTTGCTGGTGAAGCTGCTGGTATCAGCATGGGCTTGCTCATGGTTGGGACTGCAAGCGAAAAAGCTAGTGAGATGCTTGCATATGCGCATGATACACAACATGAGAAAATCATCAGGTAAGTATGGGGTTCATTTTTGGTTATTGGCTGAGCCCTCAGCTTTTATATTCTGCTTTTTTGCTTATATGTTCTGCATATGCTGCAGGGGATTAGCATTGGGAATAGCCTTGACAGTTTATGGAAGAGAAGAAGAAGCAGACACGCTAATCGAGCAGATGACACGGGATCAAGATCCTATACTTCGTTATGGTGGCATGTATGCATTGGCATTGGCCTACAGTGGTACAGCAAACAACAAGGCCATTCGCCAGTTGCTGCACTTTGCTGTATCAGATGTGAGTGATGATGTCAGGAGGACTGCTGTTCTTGCACTTGGATTTGTCTTGTACTCTGAGCCAGAGCAGGTAGGTTCTTTCTTGTGTTTTTCATTTTCTTTTTGCACTCCATGGCCCATGGTTGTTGTTGCTGTTGTCTTTCCAGTATAAATGCTTGACATTGTTTTGGATTAAAATCATCTGTTGATGTTTTCAAGCTCTTGCTTGGTTCCTTTGTAGTTGACTTTTTTTTATGTTCATTACACAAACACATGGATGTGCATTTATATTCTGTTTTCTGATTATGTTATAACTTTCTGCACTGTTAAACTGCAGACTCCTCGAATTGTCTCCTTGCTTTCAGAGTCATATAACCCACATGTACGATATGGTGCGGCTCTCGCAGTTGGCATCTCCTGTGCAGGCACTGGCTTGAGTGAGGCTATATCATTGCTAGAACCTTTGACATCAGATGTTGTTGATTTTGTTCGTCAAGGTGCCCTGATTGCAATGGCTATGGTCATGGTCCAGATGAATGAAGCCAGTGATTCTCGTGTTGGAACATTCAGGTATTGCAATATAATGATGTATTTTTCCATCTGATTTACTTAACTAAGTCTAACATTTAGTGCATTTTAATCATCCTGCCCCCTTTACAAAGCCTAACCTCGCTTCTGTGAACCTATTATTGCAGACGGCAATTGGAAAAAATAATTCTTGACAAGCATGAAGACACAATGAGCAAGATGGGAGCAATCCTTGCTTCTGGAATACTTGATGCTGGTGGTAGGAATGTGACTATAAGATTGCTTTCCAAGACAAAGCATGATAAAATCACTGCTGTTGTTGGCCTTGCTGTTTTTAGCCAGTTTTGGTACTGGTATCCTCTTATCTATTTCATAAGCCTGGCATTCTCACCCACAGCTTTTATTGGACTCAACTATGACTTGAAAGTTCCAAAATTTGAGTTTATATCAAATGCAAAGCCTTCTCTGTTTGAGTATCCAAAACCAACTACCGTGCCTACCATGGCGTCTGCTGTCAAACTTCCTACTGCAGTTCTGTCAACATCAGTGAAGGCCAAAGCTAGGGCCAAGAAAGAAGCAGAGCAGAAAGCTAGTTTAGAAAAGGCGGCAGGAGCTGAGTCTTCACCTGCAGCAACAAGTGCTGGAAAAGGAAAAGCATCTAATGAGAAGGATGGGGATGCTATGCAGGTAAATATCAATTATTGATGTTTCTTTACGTTGTGTTGATGTGCAATTGCATTTTCATTTTGAATGGAGAAACAGAACTGCTAAAATATACCAGTCCATCATCATTTTATTCTGATGCTTTCTCCAGTTTTTAAGATTGGCATATCACCTGTTTTGGATTTGGATTATTTACTGCGTTGATTGCCTGTTTTGACAGGTTGATGGGCAACCAGAGAAGAAAGCAGAGCCCGAGCCTTCTCATGAGATTTTGACAAACCCAGCCAGGGTTGTTCCTACCCAGGAGAAATTTATTAAATTTATGGAGGATAGCAGATATGTGCCGGTGAAGTCAGCACCTTCAGGGTTTGTTCTCTTGAGAGACCTGCAACCAACTGAGCCCGAAGTGCTTTCTCTTACAGATACACCTTCATCTACAGCATCACCCGCTAGCGGTTCAGCCACAGGACAGCAAAGCTCTGCAGCAGCCATGGCAGTTGATGAGGAACCCCAGCCTCCACAGCCTTTTGAGTACACCTCGTAATTCTGGTAATTTCTCATGTGGTCTCTGCTCAGGATGTTCGGTCTGTAAACTTTTTCTATTTCTTCCTATATTTCTATGTTTTGAGGGGCTGGGGAAGGAGAATGCGGCAGTTAGAATTTAATTCCCAATCAAGAATTTATTTCTGCTAGAATCTGGTGCTGAACAGAGTCCAAGTTTCTCCCATTATTAGGACGAGTTACTGTGCCTTGTGTGCCTCTCCAACCTTTGAAGTGAAAACTTTAGATCATATTGTTTCTCCTATTTATCTACGAGTTTAAAATCAACTAGACCGTCTTTCCTGTTTCCAATGCAAGTTATATTTGATCTCAGTGTTGTCAACTTGCATCTCTGTTTTTTTTTTCCCTATTTGTTGTTTGAAAGAAAATTTTTGATTTTCCTTTTTCCATTTTCAGTGGAAATTATATTTGATCACAGTAACCTTCGTTTGGGACATCTACCTTGGTAGCTAAAATCTCTCTCATAACCAGGTGCAGGCGGCATTTCGTGTGCAATTCTTGTGATTTGTAATGTTGTGTCTCCTTGGACCCAAAGCTCATCGAGAAGGGAGAAAAACATTCATTTGTATCAAGTGAACCATGTGGTTTTTTTTTTTTTTCAATTTCATGTAGGGTGACAAACAGCATCGATTCACGTCTTTTAGCATTCAATGGATCGAATGGACTTCTCTTTTAGTATTGCGTTGCCCTTTTGCTGTGGTTCACAGCAAAAGCATCTCCTAGGAATTTAGTTTACAGGAGCTTAGCAATAAGAACTGCTTCATGGAGTAGAGCCTAACTAGAAAGTGAGAATTATTTTTGGTCCATGCGGAGTTTGGTCTTGAGATCTCGAGCGAAAATTCAAGCTTCAAAATACATGTATTACGAAGAGTAGTGGGAAAAGACTGCTTCCCCTTTAGCCTAAAGTTAATTCTTTTCAAAATTGTGCCCTCCCACGATCATATGCCCACAAATATGATTCTAGACTCGATTGCGCATATATAGAATTTCGAAGAAGCAGATTCTGTCATGTCAAAAGTTTTGACTCAAAACTGTGGAGATATTATGCTTCGACAGAACATTTTCTTGTAACTAGAATATACAAGATATGGACCTTTAAGTTGATGCTCGATATCCATCAAATGGGATCTCGAAACAATTTTCATACTCAAATTTGGTCCTTCAGTTAAAAAGGAAAAAAAAAAAAAAAAACTAGTGGCCTTACACTTTTATTAAAACTAGACTGGACTGGTTGGTTCAATATAAAACTTGATTAGATATGCAAAAAACCAAGTCGAATATGGCCGAACCTTTTCAAGTGGACCAATCGGTCAAACATTGACCCAATTAAAAAAGAAACGTTGACCCAATTAAAAAAGAAAAGAAAAATGGTAGTTTGTAGGACTTGAACTTAGTACATTCAACTCTTAAAATTGCACTTAACACACAATTTATTATGCTTTATATGTAGTAATAAAATTTATATTATAGTACTAACAACATAGTGGTTTGATCAGTGATCCTTATGCATACAGAAACAATTTCAATAATTTCTCACAATAAAAAAAATATTTGAATTTTATTCTTAATAATCAAAACTTAATATTATAACTCTCCTAGAGTGCTTAAGTAATGCAAAAAACATCCTAAATAAAACATTAAAAATAATAAAAGAGTTATAATAAAATAAAAAAACTTAAATTAACTAGGAAAATATGATAAATCTCAAACAACAACTTTTTGTCCTAATTTAGGGGCCTTATCAATCTCTGATGACTACAAGAATTTAACCATAAGGGAACATGGGTTCTAAAACCTCCGTTTTAGCCTGATCCAATAGCTGGTGTTGTTATCCACTTTTGAACCCAAAAAAAAATTATGAAAAGAAAAAAAAATAGAAAAAGAAAATCTAAAATACAAGAGGATATACATGAAGGAAGAAAGCCAAGAAGATTGTCCAAGTTGGTGGTGAAAAACCAAAATAACAAGTGGAAAAGCTAGAGGACCAACATGTATATGATTGATAAAATTAGCAACCCAATTTTGATTGACAATGAGCTCATTTGGTGAAAATATTTTTATTTAGGGTAAAGAAATATAAATTTGGATAACGAAGGACTCAATGAGAGTTTTGGAAAGCTTACTTAATTTTATTGAAGACTTAATTGTAATGATATTTGAAGTCAATTTAGGCTTTGATTGGAAAAAATTAAAGTTTGGAAGTCAATTTGCAATTTTAAAGAGTTAATTTGGTTAAATCAAGGACTTAATTGCATAAATATTGAAGTTTGATAGGCAATCAGACACTTAATTAAAGAAATCCAAAACCAAGAACTAAACTGAAAAAGACGTGTGATTGTAGAGGCTAAAATTGACAAAATCAAAGGCAAATTGAAGAAAATTAAAAGTTTGATGGTCAATTAAGGGTTAAAATGCACAAATCAAAAACTAAGGACTAAGATGAAAATGACACTAAACTTTATAGCTGATGATTGAGTTTGATAAGGGTGAAATTGCATGAAATTAAAAGTTTGAGAGACAATTACGGGTGCAATTAAAAATAATTGGAAGAATATGGACTAAAATAAAATATGTCAGATCCCAAAATAAGAACCCTAACTTTTAAGGTTTAACCTAGATGACATGTTGTTCAACTACTATTTAGCTTATTCTTTAACAATTTTGGTTGATCGAGTAGGCACTTGCAGGCGAATGAATGTGGTATTTCCGACCATCTCTAGGGCTGTAACCACCACCATTCAATTAAGAAACAACCCCTCTACAAAGATTAGTTACTCTCATCAAATGTTTTCATCCTATTTTTTTTAAAGAACTCAACAACATCTTGTCCTCGATCAATTATCATTGTATTTTCAAATTCTAAGCTGATCGGGTTAACACTTTCAAACGAACGAATATGGAGCTACAAATCTCCAAACTGTGCAAGGTTGGATCCAAATGGAAGGCGTGCACCTCATCTACCAAGATCAGATGGTCTTAATTAATTTTGATTGAGAAAGGGCCCATTTGGTGAAAATATTTTTATTTGGGGTAAAGAAATACATATTTGGATAGATAAGGACTCAATGATAATTTTAGAAGCCTTAATTAATTTTATTGCGGAGTTAATTGCATTGGTATTTGAAGTCAATTTAGGCTTTAATTGGAAGAAATTAAAGTCTGAAGATCGATATATAATTTTAAAGAGTTAATTTGGTCAAATTAGGAACTTAATTGCATAGATATTGAAGTTTGATGAACAATTAGGAAATTGATTGAAGAAATTCAAAACTAATGACCAAACTGAAAAGACGCGTGATTGTAGGGGCTGAAATTGACCAAATTATGGGGAATCCTCAACAAAATTTGTATCAAAATAGAAATATAAAATTGACAAAATATAAAATGGACTCGTTAAATAAACTATTATTTATTTGAGCACAAAACACCTAAGTCATAAATTCAAATTAAATTTATTCAATTTACAAACAAATATAATTTTATAAAATCTCAAACAAACCCTATCATGTACAAATCATATATTTATACAACAAATTTCTATGAGAAAAAATTATAAAACGAGTAAACACCAAAACAAAATATATATACAACAAAAGTATGCAATAAAAATTAACATTTTAAAATTGATTTTAAATAAAAAATGGGTAGTTTTGCTTATTTGAAGTGGGGAATCCTCAATAAAATTTGAATCAGAATATAAATATTGACAAACTGAATGATAGGATGACTGAATTTGTAGTGAGAGGTTGATTTGTGATAAAATTATTTTTTGTGTGTGTGTAGGGGGGCGTTGTGGTGTTTGTTGTAGAGAAAAATAGAGGAAGAAGAAAAAATACGGGAGGGAGAGAGGAGGGTCGTTCGTCAGGTCATACATTAAATATTATAGATGAATTTAACAACGAATTTAATCCATAAATTTAAATCCGCCAGAAAGTTGATATGTTTGTGAAAATAACAAGTTATTGTACTTCTGACTATTTTTTTCATTGTTTCTTTTCTCACTGTAATTCTCTCAGTATATACTGAAAGAATATTTCTATTGGTATTCACTGATAAATACAGTGAAAGACTATTCTGTAAGGAAAGATCACTGTAATCTAACGATAATTTTTTTATTGGTATTTATTTATATTTATTAATTTTTTAGTAGTGAAATCAATTCCATGATAATCCATATATCATCTAATTTTCAAAGGTCAAAGTTGAAAA
>Ga0325405_1002330_pt1 | contig 19512 bp, 11 predicted proteins | sample PopdelMetagenome_21_FD_205663 | JGI IMG/M metagenome (GOLD analysis project Ga0325405, IMG submission 205663) | Populus deltoides microbial communities from Bellville, Georgia, United States - Xylem-Control-R2 | ecosystem: Host-associated > Plants > Phyllosphere > Stem > Wood/Secondary xylem...
CTTAAAAAATTATACATGTTGTATTATTTCCTATAATTAGGGTTACTATCTTGCATGATGATGGAAACCTATTGGTCATAAGGAGTGAATACTTTATGTGTATTCAATCTGGCTATTTGACTTTTCACTATAATGATACTTTTATTACTGAGTCATATTATCCTAATAAGTTCAATAGATAATTTAGATATTTTTCCAACAAGTTCCTTATGATTTCATAAGGAGAACTTAGATTCTAACTTTGGAAGATGTGTATCAACTTTGACATAACTTTACCAAACTCAACACTTATTCTCAGTGCAAGCTTCCTTTGCCCTCAAGTGTTGGGCTTTATTTGGTGACTAAATGCTACATGAACTGATGGGCCTTAAAATGGTCTAAAGTTTGTCTTCAAATGATGAAAATCACATTACCAGAAATTTGCTAAATAGCAACAGATTTACCGACGGAATATTTCTGTTGGTAATTTGAGGTCGAAATTATCGACGAAAACTTTTCTGTTCGTAATTCAGTTGGTAACTACCGACGGAAATTTAAAAAAAAAACGAGTCGCTGACGTGGAGGTTTTGGCGGGGTTATTGTTACCGACGGATTCAAAACGACAGCCCGTATGGTAACGTGACCAGTTCGCCGTTTAAAATACCGACGGAATCACCGAGGGATTCGAAATGCCAGATCCGTATGGTGACGTGTCGCTTTTTACGTCAAAATCACCAACGACATCACCGACGAAAAAGCCGTCGGTGAAATCGTCGGAAAAAGTTAATATATGTCTTCTCTACCGACCCTCTCCTCCCCTATTTCTCCTTCTTCTTCCTAATCCCAACTCTCCCCATCTGCAAACAACCAGCCCCCCTCCTCCCCCCCAAACAAAAATCTCCCTCATCTCACCACAACAAGTTATATTTCTTAAAGTTTTGTGGTCACAGCATCCGTGTTCTGATTTACCGACGGATTTTATCAATTTTTGTAAGTAATTCTATCTTTTTAAATTTTAACATTTAATTAAATGTCAATTTTATTGTTTTTTAGTATATGTATTTTGTTAGTAGATGTACATGCATGTTTTATTGTTATTTCTCAAACAAACTTGTAGTATATGATATAAATGTATAATTCTATACCTGTTATGGTTAATTTGTTTTAGATTTTGTAAGATTGTATTTGTTTGTAAATTGTTAAAACTTTATCGAACTATTGAATTACATGTGCTATTTTGAAATAATTAATAGCTTGTTTAATGGGTTCGTTTAAAGTTTTATCAATGGTATTGCGGAGTGGTAATTTGCATAAATTTATATATATTAATTTGTATGGACGTTGATAAATGATAATGAATATTTAATATTTATGAGAAGTTGTAATTTGGTTTATTGGAGTGGTAAAGTAATATTTTTGCAAGTTTATTTACCTAACTTAGTTAATTAATACATGATGTCATCATAATTTTATAGAGGTTCGATATAAGTCATGGATGATCATTCATGGATGTATCGAGATTCACCCTAAGGATTGCAGAGGATTGATTATTGTAACAGGATTCAGGGTTTTATTAATTTCTCAACATCAATTTCCAGAAATTTTACTGGAGGCGGTATTAGGTGTCCATGCAGGAAGTGTCAAAATAAAAAATATCTGCATCCAGATGTTATAATATGCATCTTCTACGCAAAGAGTTTATGGAGAATTACCAGTGTTGGTATGCACATGGAGAAGTATTTGTTAGTAAGAGAAGAATGGGAGAAACGGTGGTTGGGTCTACTTCTAGTGCTAGCAACGTGCATGAAGCAGCAAATGACAACACTAAACCTTACAGAAATATGGTTATGGATGCAATGAGAATGAATCAAGGTAATGTCAGTCAATGTCCAATCATAGAAGAAGAACCTAATGCAGATGCAACTAGGTTTTTTGATTTGTTGAAAGATTCTGACGAACCATTATGGGATGGCTGCATGAACCACAGTAAATTATCGGCCGTAGCACAAGTGTTCATCATCAAGTCAGATCACGGGTTGAGTGAGGCCGGGAATGACAAGATTATTGAATGGGCGAGAAGCATTTTACCTGAAGGGAACAGCCTGAAAGAGAACTTCTATGCTGCGAAGTCCATGATGAAACCCCTCGGTTTAGGATACTAGAAAATTGACATGTGCCCTAAATTCTGCATGTTATACTACCTTGAAAATACTGAGATGACCGAGTGCATGACATGCGGGCATTCCCGTTACAAACCTATAACTGGCAGGGGAAAGACTCTAGTGGCATATAAAAAACTTAAATACTTCCCGATCACACCTAGACTGTATAGGTTATTCATGTCACCAAAGACTGCTGAGCACATGACATGACACCAAGCACATGATGCGGTTGATGGAGTGATGATGCATCCTTCTGACGGCGAAGCGCAGAAACTCTTTAACAGTGTGTATCCTCACTTTTCAGCTAAATCAAGGAATGTGCGTCTTGGGTTGTGTACAGATGGATTCAACCTATTTGGGTCATTTGTTGCTCCTTATTCTTGTTGGCTGATCATACTTACAGTTTATAACTTGCCACCGGGAATGTGTATGAGGTCGGAGTTCATGTTTTTATCTAATGTCATACTCAGTCCAAGCAGCCCGGGGTGAAATATAGATGTTTGTCTTCGACCGTTGATTGATGAGTTGACGCAGTTGTGGTTCTCCGGAGCTCTGACTTATGATATATTGAGAAAACAAAATTTCCTTATGAGGGCAGCTTTGATGTGGACTCTCAATGATTTTCCAGCTTATGGAATGTTTTTTGGTTGGAGCACGCATGAGAAACTCGCATGTCCATACTGTATGAAAAACAACAAGGCATTCACGCTAGCAAACAGAGGTAAAGCTTTTTTTTTACTGTCACCCTCGCTTCTCGCCACTTAATCACAGGTACAGAAAGAACATAAAAGATTTTTTTGTTGGCAGAGTTGAAAAAGATGTTGCATCCCCATGTTTTTCTGGTGAAGAATTGTATGATGTTGTATCAGAGTACGATGATATTGTGTTTGGTCTTCAATCAGGTAAGCAAAAGTTTCCTGGTTTTGATTTGACCCATAATTGGGTAAAGTGAAGTATCTTTTGGAGCTTCATTATTGGAAGACCAATTTGCTCCGCCATAACCTTGACGTCATGCACATCGAAAAGAACATGTTTGAGAATATTTTCAACACTGTCATGGATGTGATGGATAAGACAAAGGACAACATCAAGGCTAGATTGGATATAGCTTTATACTATAACCGTAAAAATATGGAGTTGGTTTATGATGAGTCACGGGTCGCAAAACCAAGAGCAAGCTTCGTGTTAGAGAAAAACGCACAACTGCTAGTCTACAAATGGCTTAAGAGTCTGCGTTTTCCGGATGGACATGCATCGAACATATCAAGGCTGGTTAATATAGAGGACTGCAGATTGTATGGAATGAAGAGTCATGACTGCCACGTGTTTATGCAAACACTCATCCCATTAGCTTTTCATGATTTGTTGCCAAAGGGAATATGGGATGCACTCACGGAGATCAGTCATTTCTTCAGAGATATATGCTCCAGCAAGTTGAATGTTGATCACATTGAGAGGATTCAAATGAATATCATCGAGACACTATGCAAACTTGAGATGATATTCCCTCCATCATTTTTTGACTCAATGGAGCATCTCCCTATACATCTACCGTTCGAGGCAAAAGCTGGAGGACCGGTCCAATATAGATGGATGTACCCATTCGAACGGTTAGATATTACAGTTGCAATGTAATTCATATATAAAAGTATTTTCTATGTTTTTCTTAATTGAAAATACTTGATTAATTCAATCCAGGCAATTGTTTAATCTCAAGAAAAAGGTTAAAAACAAGGCGCATATTGAGGCTTCGATATGTGAGGCCTATATTGTTGAGGAGATTTCAACATTTATCTCATACTATTTCGAACCTCATCTGAGAACGAGAATCAATCACATTCCATGGCATGATGATGGCGGTGAACTGCGTTCCAGTAGGAATTTGTCAATATTCTCCAATACTGGATGACCCACACCTAAAAATGCCGTAAAAGGAAGATATTTGTCAGAAATAGAGTTCAAACAAGCACACAACTATGTTCTATTTAACTGTGATAAGCTGAGACCTTTTATTTAGTAAGTTTATATATGTGTAATACTAATTAAAATTTGTGAGTAATATACTGTTAATTATATATTGTAATATCATACACTTACTACCACTTGCAGGCAACATCGACAATATTTGCTCTCCAATAACTCACAGCTGACCGAATCCCAGATCTTTCAATTACAAGATGAACAATTTGCCACGTGGTTCAGAACACATGTAAGCACTATCACAAACTCATTCTAACTTGTAAAATTACTGTACGTATACATGTCATTACGAGATTCTCGTTCATTTATTGATGTACATTATATACAAAGTTTATCAAATGGAAAGGAGTACGTCTAAGTCATTGTCTTCATTAAGCCTAGGGCCTGAAAGAAAATGTAAGTACTACAACGGGTATTTTGTCAATGGATATGTTTTCCATAATGAAGAATACGGGCAAGGAAGAAAGACATACAACAGCGGTGTTTGTGTTAAGGGATCCACTAGTAGTGAGTTAGAAGTTGACTACTATGGTAGATTAGAAGAGGTCGTTGAACTACAATATCATAGTGAGCAGAATAGAGTGTTTTTATTCAAATGCTATTGGTATGACACAAATGACAGAGGAATCAGAGTTGATCCGCACTATGGTCTGGTCGAAATCAACTTAAAAGCTAGACTCCGCAATATTTTGTTTTTACAAAGCAATGTCAACAAGTTTATTACACATACACCCCTTCATTTAGAAAGGATCAATTAAGAGTGGATTGGTTGTCCGTTTTACAAACGAAACCCCGGGGTCATGTCGAGGTTGTTCAGGATGAGAACAAAGACACAAGTGTACGAAATGAAGTCTTTGAAGTTAGTGAGTTTGTTGAACCATCTCGAGTTGCTCCTTCGATTGAATTGGAAGAAAATTTAAATTTTCATGTTTTCGATGATAGTCTTATTAATGTTGACGCAAAGGAGTTGAATGTTTTTTTGAGCTCTAGCAGACAAGCAAATGTCGATGAAAAAGATGATATTCATATTGAAGATTGCGATGAAGGTGATGACAATTCAATTGATGACGAAGAAGAAGAAAATTCTGACTAACAATAAAAATGTAGCCTAATGTAAAACCCTTTTTTTCATGTAATTTAGATTATGGAGATAATATATTTTGTAACACGAAATATTTATTACTTGAAATAATTACTTGAAATGCCACAATCACGAAATAATTACTTGAAATAATTATAGATCATGGATGATATATTTTGTAACACGAAATAACTACTTGAAATGCCACAATCACCGACGTTCATACCGACAGAATAAGTCTGTTGGCATTTCACAGAGAGTTCAAAAATAATTACTTGAAATTCCACAATCACCGACACCTATACCGACGGCATAAGTTCGTCGGCATTTCACAGAGAGTTCGAAAATAATTTCTTGAAATGCCACAATCATCGGCACCCATACCGATGGCATAAGTCCGTCGGCATTTCACAGAGAGTTTGAAAATAATTTCTTGAAATGCCACAATTACTTGAAATAAGTCCGTCGGCATTTCATAATGACGGATTAAGTTCGTCAATTTAAAAGGTATGTGTTTCTTCTATTTTATTTTACTTTAAGGTTTTGTTTTTTTGCTATTTTTTTTGTTATGTTTTTTGTTTTGGTGTATTTTTTGTAATGTAGATAAAGTATTGAATTCAACACATTATTAAAGTAAGCATATTTCATTCCTAAAGTCTATAGTTTGTTTTTGAATTTTTTGAATATGTTTTATTGTTGTATTGGCATAATTGTTATTAGTTAATTTGTTGAATATTTATTGTTAATGTTGAATCTACCTTAGAATTAGTAATTGAATATGTTTGAATAATTATTAATTTTACTCTATTATTGCATGATTTGTGTTTAATTTTTTTCATTTATTTTGATAGTTAGTCTAGAGTTTTTTTTTTAATTTATTGTTTTGTTGTATTGGCATAATTATTGAATAATTTTTGAATTGTAATTGTTAATGTTGAATTTACCTTAGTATTAGTAATTGAATATTTTGGAATAATTGTTAATTTTACTCTATTATTGCATGATTTATGTTTAATTTTTTCCATTAATTTTAATTGTTAGTCTAGAGTTTTTTTTTATTTATTGAATATATTTTATTATTGTATTGGCATAATTATTGAATAATTTGTTGAATTGTAATTCTTAATGTTGAATTTACCTTAGGATTAGTAATTGAATATGTTGGAATACTTAGTATAGATTAGGTCAATTGGTTGTAGCTATTGCTAATATGTGTAGGTTTGTGGATTTGAGTAGTATCTAGTATAGGGGAGGTGCTGTTGAATTTTTTTTTAACATTTGAATTTAATTATATAATTATTTGTCTAAAATTATATAGATGCGTAGAACGAAAACCAGAGTTGGTCGCTCATGTATGGTCGCAGCTAGTTCATCTAGCAGTAAGGATGATATTTCCTTAGGTGCCTCTTAAGACACCACCTATGCCGTCAACCGATGCTACCTCTTCCAGCGCTACTTCACAGCGCAGAGGCGGCGTGCCTTCGCAGCGAAATCAATTTACCCGCAAGTACGAGGCACAGTGGAAGGACGACCTTTCAATATAAGTTTGTTAAGGTTTTAGTTTTTTTTTAATTACAACATAATTTATGAAGTAATCACTATTGAATTTATTTCATTTATTTTCAGGTTCACAATCATTGAACCCGAGTAATATCATCGGCGTTTAAATCGTTGATGGAGATTCCATTGTTTCAATGGAGTCAGATATCCAAGCATCCTAAATGGATGCCTCAAATCAATGCATGGTTTGACAGGTTTGAGGTTGGTGTTAATTTATAATTTTCAGCTTATTAATATATTTATATACAGAACAAATTCTGCTGGGACAGTGAGCACAACACTGTTGCGAGGAGGGTGTGGGAAAATCACGTGGCAACTAGGTAACATTGAAAACAATTCAAGATTTTTTTAAGACAAAAATTTATGTTTTGAAATGTAATTTTTGGTTGTGTGAAGTAGGTTGCGTGATTTTTGGTATAAAACACAAAAAAAGGCAAAACAAACCGCGAGAGATAAGGGTTTCCAAGGCTGGAACGATGTTGCGGTTTGGAGGGATTTCAAACCGATATACATCCCGGAAGATATATGGCCACACAATCTTGAGCACGTGATGTCTGAGCGGTTCACACGACGCTTACAATCCGATGCTGACAACCGGAATCGGCCAATTCATGGCTCGATGACAACGCACACTGGCGGCTCTGTTCCGTTTGCTGCACATGCGAAATGAATGGTAAGATTAATTTAAATGAAATATATCATTAAATTAAGTTGTTAATAAATCTTTTTTCATTATAGGCTACGTCTCTTGGACGTGAGCCGAGCCTGATGGAGCTGTTTATGGAGACGCACGTGCGGAGTCAAGACCGCCAAAAGGGGGTGCAACAGTTCGTTGATAACGGTGCTCAACATTTCATGGTATGTTTGTTCAACCATTTTATTCTGTAAGTTATTATGTTTATTAAATTGAATATGATGATTACTTTTTTTTTTATTTTCAGGAGACCTATAATAATCGATTGAAGGAGAGATATAGGGATGATATTTTGACCCATCCGGAATTCAATCCGGATTTGTGAATGGAGATTGGATTGTCCGGTGGACCCGATAAAAATCGGGTTTACGGGCTCTCCAACACTACGGCCGACAACTTGCGGACGGCTCGTAGTGTTTCAACCGTTGGGAGCTCCCAATATAAGGAGTTCGTGGCTTTGCAGCAATGCACGGCTCATCTCACCGAAAGATACGACCACCTATCAGTGGAGTACACACAACTCAAAGTGTCTCATGCACAACAAAGAGCGGAGTCTGCACAACAAAAAGGGACTTATGAACAGCTTCATGAAGTGGTGATGAACATGGCAGCATAGAGTGGAACATGTGCGCTTAATCCTTTTCGGCCGTATAACCACCAGCCTCCTCCTTCAGGATCTCCTCCTCCTCCTCCAACTCCACCTTTATATTAATTTCTAATAAGCATTATTTACCTTTAAAATTTCATTTAATATTTTTTTTGAAACACATTCAGTTTGTAATGAATATTATTTAACTTTGATTTTTTGTTTTGATGTTTAATATAAATTTTATTTGCATAATTGGTTTTTATTACCATTAATTTATTTAATTTTATGTTATGTATTCTCAATAATTTTAAAAAAAAAATTAGAAAAAACTAAAATTATTTACGGAATTAACCCGTCGGTGTTTGACAGTAGCATTCACCGACGCATTTACAAACGGATATATTCGGTCGGTATTTCAAACACTCACCGATTGATTTACCGACAGACTAAATCTGTCGGCATTTGACACAAGTACCGACGAATTTACATACGGATATATTCGGTCAGTATTTCAAACACTCATCGACAACTTTACCGACGGTATATATCCGTCAGTCAATCACGATATCACCGACGGATGAAAATCCGTCAGTCAATCACGATATCACCGACGGATGAAAATCCGTCAATATATTTCAAGCGGGAAACTATTTTTTTTGCGAAAATTCCATCTGTAAAACCATCGGCAAGTGATTTTTTTGTGTTTCCGACCAATATAGCGACGGAATTAGGAATCACCGATGAAGGGAAAGCCGACAGACATAATCCGTCGGTGAAGACGTCGGTAAATAAATCACCGACGAACTGCTAATCACACACCGACAGAATATTTCTGTCGGTAAAACTGTGAAATCTTGTAGTGTCATTCTTAAAATTCCTACAAGTGTTACTTTAATATCAAGGAAGGGAAAAGAAAAGGATGTGTCTATCTTAACAAAGAAAGAAAAGGATTTCTTCTACCCATATAAGAAACAAACAAGTAGTTGGTGTTAATTTGGACAAAGATGATAATGCCAAAAAAATATGCCCTTGATAAAGAAGACAACACTTACGATTTCTAGTATGAAAATAATGTGTTTCAAAAGATTCACTCAAGAAAAAAATCCATTACTACCACCTTAACGGTGAAGAAAGGGAGTGCACAATCCTTTTCTTAACAATTGGTAAAAGAAAACTTGCCTTTTCTACATTTTTTCATCAATTGTTTTTTAAAGATGCTTACAATGATATATATTTGGAAGAGGAGGAAAAAGACAATGTTAAAGTAATTTTAATGTTGCAGATAGTGAACATGAAGATAATGATCATCACTAGAAACATTTAGAATATACCAAGAAGGTGTTCAATTTTTACAGACCTAGCTTTTTTACGGAGTTCCTGGTACATCAATAATGCCAAATAATATTGATAAATTGGGTACACTTTTTTTTTCTTCAATTTATATTACATATCATATGTAACCCTTTTTTTCTTTTATTGTTCTTTGTTTCAATTTGGTTAACAAGACATTGGGACTGAATTTGACATGAATCTTAGGCTAAATATGAGTGTTCTTTATGTTGTTACCCCTAACCCCTTTAATCTTTTAACTAATGGGATTGAAAATTCTCATCCTTTTATCAAGTTTGCTATAAAAGCAGTCTAATCATTGATCTATGACACTGCCTCTAACAATTCTTAATAATATAGGCATTATCTTGTATACTTCTTTAACTACTATCGCCTTTGAGCCTTCAAGAGCAACTAGGTATTATACTGATGATATAGTTGGTGATATAAAATCTAACTTTGTTATTAAGTGTTGGGAGAATATCAAATTTAAGATCATCTATACACTAATCTATTACATTCTTAACTTAGCTAATAAAGATAAGAAGATCTTCCACTCTATCAAAGATATAAGTGTTGATTTCTTCTCTATCAGAATAATGGTGATTGAGGTTATTTAAGATGTTAAAAGACTTAACCATTTAAAGTCTTTATTATCTCCTATAATGACATTAAAGAAGCGAGCCTCGAAAATTAAAAAGATTAAAGGACCGTAGAAAAGCTCTAAAGCTTTTGAAAAGGATGCCTCTAGATCTATTTACACTACCTAAGTTAAGATAACAAAAATAGAGGAATAACTCAAGGAATTGCAGCGTAAAAAGACCGAGTCAAAATCATCCTTTAAGGCTTGTGAGCAAAAAAAACTTTCTAAGAGAAAAGTTTTAACCTTTGGTATTCGAGCTGAGATCAACATAATATCTACTTTCCATGTGATAAGTGAAGCTTACATAACCATTTTTCAATAATTAAGAGGAATTGGAGACCAAACAAAATGAGTTAAAGGATATGACCGGAACCATAGTATTCCTACAATTTCTCATATCTTGAACCTTTTTTCTTTTTCTTTTCTATTATTTCTTTTCCTTTAGAATACGTTTTTTGTTCAAGTAACATTAGCTCATGAATTTATTTTGAGAATACATACTTGTTATAGTAGAACTCTCCTTTATCAATAAAGTTTATCTTTTTCTGTTACTTGTATCTTGTTACTTATGCTTTTATGTTATGATTATGTTATCAGGTTACTTACTCTCTTTTTTCACCATGCAAACAATTATATGGGTCAAAATAGTTTTAAGGGATGATGTGACTGTATTTGGAATAATTTCTAAGCTGCTTACGTATCTTTATGGATAAAGGATCAAATCATAACATAGTTTTTTCTTATGCTTTTTTAAGCGTATGTGATTGTAATAGAAACAAATTTCAATATGCCTATGTAACTTTATGAATAGAGGATCAAGTTATAACTTAGCTCGTGTGGACAAGAAGCTACGTCAAGTCTCAAACATGGTATGTTTTTAATAACTTGCCATTGAAAGGCCCAATCCTCAATTTGTTCTCATCGATGATCTTATAAATTCTATTGGTGTAGACTTCTTGAATCATATAAGGTTCATCTCATTTAGAGAGGAACTTGTTACCCATGTATTTTAACATGATTATTAGGCATTGATCTGTTAAGACAAGATTTCTACTTGGAATGTATGTGGTCATACCTTATTGTTGAAAGCTCTACAAAGTCAAGCTTGATAGCACTTTAAGTGTTATTGTGCCTTAATACGCTTTTCTTCTAAGGCTTCAAGTTATTCAACATATGGACGAATAATGTCATCATTTAAGAGTCCTTATTGTATTGTGTTCCTTAAATATGGAATTTAATGTTATAGTGAAAGAACAACTTCAATACTGTATACCAAGAAATATGGAGTAACTTGATTTGATGTTTAGAAAGGAGTACATTAAGCTCATAGTCCTTCTCTAATTCTTTAATGTTAATCTTTCTTTAAGCAATTCACCACTTCCTTGAAAATATTACATAAGATCATGTTAAACATTTATTCCAAACCATTAGCCAAAGAGTATTGTATATAGAAGAGTTATGTTATTTAAAATCGAATTGTACATATAACTTGTTCATGAAAGTATTATAGAACTCATTTTTATTTTCAGTTATGATATAATGGGGGTACCCTATAACAGTAGAAGATGTTTGTCAAGATGAAGTTCATAATTATCTCTTTCTTGACCTTTTTTAATGTTGCAGCTTCATCCCACTTCGAGAAGTAATTGGTCGTAACCAATATGTAAAGATTCCAAAGTAACTGTTGGATGTAAAGGCTCAGGTGATGGGTTGATCAAATTAGCATGAAATTAAAAGTTTGACATTTTCTAACATAGTCCATAAATATTTTCACCATATAGGCTAGTAGTATGCCATTATTTTTATTCAAAAATGAAGTTTAGGACTCGATTGACGTGCTTCATAAATCCTTTTTCTTATCCAAGACAACAAAAAAAACTACATCAAAAGAGCATTAATAAAGAATGTCTTAAAAGTATATAAAATGAAAATCTCTTCACCACACCTCTGTTTAGTGGCATAGGTCTTCAAATTATAACACCCTCGTCAACTAGAAGATGTTGATAAGGGTTAACATGAAATTTTACAATAAGTTTACACATTTCCATAAAACAAAAATGAGCCTTTATTATGGCTATTTTTTACATTTATGTACACACGTAGTCATGCTCCTTTATTTATTAATAATTTTATTGAAATTTTGGTAGAGTTTCCTCTATATATAAACATGCTAAGTTATCGACTACTCCTTCCACATAACAAGTTATTATCACAAACATGGTCCAATTGTCCTAAACCTTATTTCACATCATTTCAACCAATAATTTACCCCATCTATTCTTTCAACCCTCATTATATCATACATGTAGTCATTACTTATACACGTAGTCATGCTCCTTTATTTATTAATAATTTTATTGAAATTTTAGCAGAGTTTCCTCTATTTATAATCCATTTGCTACTTATGCAAACTTTTTATTTTTATTTGAATTTAAATTAATGTCCAACATAAAACGTGATTATATTATTGATGCATGCCATGAAAAAATTATGTAAGGATGTACACCAACTTGCATAATAATATTATATATATGGTTTTCATGCACAATTCTAAACATAGATAGAAAATGTCATTGAAGAATGAGAGAGTGTAAGAGAGAACTTTTATTTAGGTCTATAAAATTATTTAATATACAATAAAAGTTTTAAATCTAAATTCCAACTACAATCGAACTATTAGGTCAACCGATACGAGAAGGTCCTTCAATAAAAATTTAATAAGCATAAGTTCGTATTACAATATAATTTATCCGAACACCTATCTTTTTATCCAACCTTATAGAAAATTTCATGAACAATGGTCATAAATTTCACACTAATAAAACATCTAGATATTCGTACTCAACATGAGTAAGATCTTACTCTCAATTTCAAGTCAATTAGTGTACTTTGATTTATATAGTTATCAAATATTTTGTAATGACTTATTATTGACCTTTGATTTATCGAAAACAACTTAATTTACCATAATTCTCAAATAGCTTTGGGCAATAACACAACATTGGCCTTCAAATTTGTAAAAACAACAAAAACACATTTAGTCTTCGAGTAATTTCACAGATCAAAATATTGGCTTTTGTCTCAACAAAAGCAACCTAGTCACATTGATTTCCGTACAACTTTGGAAAATAATTTCAACATTGTCTTTCGCATTTGCGAAGGAAATCCAATCACATTGATTTCCAAACAATTTCGAAAATAATCGCAACATTGGTTTTTGCCTTAGCCATAGCAACCAAATCACATTGATTTTTGAACAACTTTGAAAACAATCACAACATTGGCTTTCATCTTGGCAAAAGTAACCCAATCACATTTGTTTCCGAACAACTTCAAGAACAATCACAACATTGGCTTTTGCCTTAGCGAAAGCAATCCAATCACATTATTATTTCACGTAACTATTTACAATTCATTTGGATTCATTTCATACATAGCATTTTATAGTTATATTCAATAACTTAATTGATATCATAAAATTATAGGTAAAACTTTACTTACCTGCTCTTCCACTCGCGTGAGCTCCACCGACAGAAGATCTCGTCCCTGGTGTCCCCCTTGAACCATACAAATACTTTCCGTTAGTACATTATTTACAATCCACGTACGAATTCTTTATACAAGAAATACTTCTTTTAATTTCAAACTTAGACTCACTATGTTTAAATCGAAAAACTTGTGCACACATGTAATTAAATAAATCAATAATCATTTGTTTCAATAAATAAATAAAACAAAGTCATTAATGATAACTAAAGACATAACTAGAAAAATCAATAGATAAAACACATTAATTTTAAGAAATGATCCTATAAAAACCCAACCAAATGAGACTAACCCACTAAACCCATAGTCTAAGTGATATGACCAATACAAATGAATAAAAAGAAAATTGAAGAAAATCACGAAGCCCATTATTAAAAAATTCCAACCTTCAAGGATGGAACTGGAAAAAAAATTCTCAATCAATCTAATATTAAAGGATGAAATCAAAAAACAAAAATATCAAATTTAAAAATTTGTAAAAACAAAGAGTGACAAATAAAAAGAACTGACATAACCCGAGTCATTTTCAAAATCAATGAAAAATTTAATAGAATGCAAGTAAATAAAAATAACGAAACTCAATCTCTAATTGAATAGATGTTAAAGTCTGAAAGGGGAAAAAACATGAGCTTAAAAAATCAAGAAAAAAAATCCAAGAGAACCTTCTAAACCTAGATCAATTTCTAAAACTCACAACTCATAAAATCCTAAAACATCATCTCCTCACAAAAAGAACACACGGACAATTCAAATGCCACCATGAAAAGCGGCGTTTGGCCACTGGATGACCTCGTATATGATGCTCGAAGGCACAATGACCATTCATGCACTAACAAGTGTAGGGCACACATTGTCAGCTTTTTTTAATAATATTTATATTTATAAAATCACAAAACAACCCTTATATCAATATGATAATTACCAAGAAAACAAAAATAAAAAGACAATAATGTCCTTATATGTAAGTTAAAGAAAATTCTCTTTTTAAGGGCATTTATGCCATTCTATTGTGCTTACAAAAAGAAAAAGAGAAATGCCCTTGGACATTACTTGATTCCAAGGGTAATGAAGTCATTTTACTATGCATCAGAATAGTAAAAAGACTGATCTTTCACCATTAAGTAATGATCAATGGACCCCATGAAAAAATCATATTATTAATATGTAATTTTATAATTCATATGCATGTTGTTTTCCTGCCTTTTAGATTTTCTTATCATTATAATTATAACACGTAGACTTTATGGTATTATTAATATCTTAGGAAAAATAGAAGGGACATCTTTTTTTAAGGGTTATTTTCATCTATTTCCTAAAAAAAAGAAAAGAAATGTGTTTTGTTATAAAAATTTATGACAGCGTCGTTAGAGTTTTTTTTTTTTTTCACATTAACACAATGAGCAAACTTATTTGTCAAACTAGCATAGTTGGGAAAATAATATCAAATCTAGAATAGAAACAGTAGTCACATATGTAGTACATGTGCGACCTATAGGTGGTGCATGTACTACATGTACAACCTAATAAAATTCATAAAATTTTATTCTTTCATTCATTACTCAAATAATTAACCTATGCAAAAGTCAACATACATTTTTATGAAGATACAATGGCATGAAAACAAAAAACAAAAATGATCCAATGGCTAGAAAAAAATTGACATGGAAGAAAAAGAGAGGAGAGAGAAAAGAAAAAAAATAATGGAGGCATTGGAGACACACTAGAGCTTCAATGATAAAACTCTCAGCACCATCAAAATGATATCAATGAGACAAATTCATATACCATGAAAAACTAACTTTGAAGCCGGTGATGAGATATTAGCAAGTAAGCATGTCGTTGTTTTTAGCCTGTAGCGTGACTCATCATTAGCTTCTTAATTGGCTTTCCATAGTGTCTATAGATTCATCTCATCGATATCTTTCTTGTGGTATTGAGAGTTTCATCATCGGAGCTATGGTGTATCTTTGACGCCTCATTCTTTCTTTCTTTTCTCTCTCCTCTCTTGTTTTTTTTTTCCCATGTCATCTTTTTTTTTCCTAACCATTAGATCATTTTTGTTTTTTTTGTTTTCATGCCATTGGATCTTTATTAAAATACATGCATGGGTTAATTATTTGGAAAAGAAATATAAGAATGAGAATTTGTTAGTTGCGCATGTGCTACATGTGCAACTATGAATTTTAATAGGTTGCACATGTAGTGAATGCGCAATGTATAGGTCACGCATTTACTACATGCACGACCAGTTGTTGCGCATGTGCTACATACACCACTTATAGGTCATACATATAATAAATGCACAACCATTATTTATGTGCTAAGAATTATTTTTCTAACCGTGCTGGTTTGGAAAATAAGTTTGTTTACTGTGTTAATGTAGGAAAATACTTAGCATCTTTAGTACTCTCTCTATTCATTTTTGTACATTAAATATACTTAGTAAACTAAGTAAACTAAGGAATAAGGAAAAAGAATTTGAAAATTTCCATTAATATTTTTCATTTAGACATTTAAAAAAAGACAATAATAATAGGTTCATCTCTCTTTTGGATATAAAGCAAACTTATGAAATGAATGAAATATAATCATTGTGTTCTTCTCCCTATTTATTTTTTATTTTTTTTAAGCCAACACATCATTCATCTTTATTTATTTATTTATTTTTAAAGTGAACAGACAACTCCTCAACAAAACTTAATTATAAAATATAAAAGGAAAGAATAATCAAATAAAAAAAGTTGAAGGGTCATGTGCACATAAGCTAGAAGTTTAGGCCCGCGCTCGTGGCCAACATTTAAAGCCTCTACCCATGTAAGGGGTTCTATTTTTTCTTAAATTGTTTATTGATTTATTTTTAAACATCACGAAACTTAGTCGACAATGCGTCATCCGTTTACAACCTTTCTGATCATTGAAGGTGGCTCCATGATCAAAAAATCTGATTCCAAGTTTATAGACCCTAGAAAGCTAGATTTCAACCATATGTTCACAAAAAAAAATCAAAAGAAACATCCTATGAACATTTAAAACCCCGTTTCTAAGAATAGAACACCTTCCAATCGGTCTAAGAACTCAAAATCAAATAATTTTTTTTTTCCCAATTCTTATCTATTTTTTTTGATATCATTGAAGATGAAGACTATCTCTATTGAGTTCCTCTCCTAAAAATGAATTTATAGAAACTAAAATCAAAGTTATTGATGGTCAAAGTTCTATCATTCGAGAGCTTTCTCTCTTCTAAATTTTTTTGTCGACTCACTCTCCTCTCTCAAGATACATAGATAAAAAGGTAAAAAAATAAAAATAAAATTTGATACCAAACTGAAAAAACCAAAAACAAAAGACATAGGGCATGGTTTCCAAGTCCAAGCACACCTGAGTTTTCATGTGAGCTAGGTCATTCTTCCTATTCATGCATGTTTGGCCCTTTAATTTTTTTTATCTCATTATTTTTCTCTTTTCACATGTTATAATTAGATTTTCTTAAATAATATTTAAATAATTATCCAATTATACTATTATTTATAAATAATACTAGAAGTGTCTTTTATGGTAATAATAACAATTGTTTTTCAAATGATTATATATCATACTTATATGCATAATTTTTTAAAATGTAGATAATATTTTTGGAAAAATGTAAAACAAAAGAAACACATTTACAAGGGAAATAGGTTTCATCCAAGAGATATTTTTTATTCATTTAAAATTATTTAAAACAAATTTTGATATTAATTTAATATTTTTTTAGTATTAAATTTGAATACGTTTAGTTTCTATACACTAAACAACATAGTTAAAAATATATGCATTTTTTATTAAAAAATACATTAAATTATTAATAAGAGAATTTATACTAACAATTATATTTTTTATACAGAATTTAAATTATTAATTTTATTACAAAAATCCATCTAAACATCCATATTATTAAATACTAAAAAATTAAACAACACTCAACATCGCATCATCAAGTATCCTCATTTATATTTATTTTTCAGCTTTCCATTTTTATATTTAGTTAATATTAATAATTTTTTATAATTTATTGGTTTATATAATCTTTATTTTATTTTATTAAACAAATGATTCAACTTTTCAAATTCAATTAAAAGCTTCCATGATGCTAGAGAATTAGTTAAAAAATTAACATATGATTTGAAAAAAAAAAAAAACTTGAGTTGACCGCTTTTTCTTTAAAGTATTAAATAAGATTTTATTAGTTTTTTTTTTTTTTTTTTTGTGCTAAAAACGAATGCATTTAATTACTGGGACATCATTATCGACAGATCATCCCACAGCCAAAAGGCTGAATAAAATGCAGGCCAAGTCCTCTCATCTATCATTAACATTATACTAAACTTCAGTTTTGCCAGCCTCACAAAAGCATGGAGATCTGGTTCCTCATCCTCGTCTCTCTGTCCCTGTCTGCATTCCTTAAAGCCTTCTTCAACCTCTTCTTCCCTTGCAAAACTCACAAACTCCCTCCAGGCCCCCTAGCCTTTCCAATTATCGGCAACATCTTATGGCTTTCCAAATCCTTCGCCGACCTCGAGCCCACCCTTCGTTCCCTCGTCCAAAAGCTCGGCCCGATGGTCACCCTCCATATCTTCTCTCGCCCGGCTATCTTTATTTCCGATCGCTCCCTAGCTTACCAGGCCTTGATCCTGAACGGTTCTGTTTTTGGTAACCGCCCATCTGCTCTTGCTACTAGCAGAGTGCTTAATAGCAATCAGCAGACTATCAGCTCTTCATTCTATGGTCCGACTTGGCGCCTCCTCCGTCGAAACCTCACATCAGAAATCCTCCATTCTTCGCGGGTTAAAACATTTGGTCATGCGCGTAAATGGGTGCTGCAAATCTTGAAGAATCAATTTGACTTGTTGTCCAGGTCTGGAGATTCTGTTCGTGTTGTGGATCATGTTCAGTTTGCCATGTTTTGTCTATTAGTACTCATGTGTTTCGGTGACAAGTTAGAGGAGAAACAGATTAAGGAGATCGAACGAGTCGAGCGTCGCATGATTGAGAATATGCGTAGATTCAATATACTTAATTTCTGGCCAAGTTTGAGCAAGATAGTGCTTCGTAAGCAATGGGCAGAGTTCTTGCAGCTTCGCAAGGACCAAGAAGATGTAATCATTCCATTGATAAGAGCAAGAAAGAAGTTGAAGGAAGAGAAGTTGGGAAAATCAAATGTGGAGGGCAAGAAGGATGAGTACGTCTTGTCTTATGTTGATACGCTGCTGGATCTGCAACTTCCTGGTGAGAAAAGAAAGCTTAATGAGATCGAAATGGTTACTTTATGCATCGAGTTCCTTGCTGCAGGTGTAGATACTACTACCACAGCCTTGCAGTGGATCATGGCAAATTTGGTTAAGTATCCACAGATTCAGGAGAAGCTATTTTCGGAAATGAAAGAGGTCGTTGGAGAGGGAGAGGGAGAGGGAGAGGTGAAGGAAGATGATCTGCAAAAGATGCCGTATTTAAAAGCAGTAATTCTGGAAGGTCTACGGAGGCACCCACCTGCGCATTTTGTGCTGCCACATGCTGTGACTGAAGACACGGTGTTGGGTGGGTATCTGATTCCTAAAAACGGGACAGTAAATTTCATGGTGGCTGATATGGGGTGGGATCCAAAGGTGTGGGAGGATCCCATGGCTTTCAAGCCTGAAAGGTTTCTAAATGGTGAAGGGGAAGCATTTGATATAACAGGAAGCAGGGAGATCAAGATGATGCCTTTCGGAGTTGGAAGGAGAATTTGCCCTGGATATGGCTTAGCCATGCTTCATTTGGAGTATTTTGTGGCTAATTTAGTCTGGAATTTTGAGTGGAAGGCTGTGGATGGAGATGTTATTGATTTGTCTGAGAAGCAACAGCTTACTGTGGCCATGAAGAATCCATTGCACGCCCACATATCTCGCAGGTCGAGGAGCAAGGTGTAGGGTG
>Ga0325405_1002331_pt1 | contig 19501 bp, 10 predicted proteins | sample PopdelMetagenome_21_FD_205663 | JGI IMG/M metagenome (GOLD analysis project Ga0325405, IMG submission 205663) | Populus deltoides microbial communities from Bellville, Georgia, United States - Xylem-Control-R2 | ecosystem: Host-associated > Plants > Phyllosphere > Stem > Wood/Secondary xylem...
TAAGTTATTATTATTAAAATTGCATCATTTTATTTTAAAAAATCCTAATGTCGATCCTATCAAATTTAAACATGTTTTTGTAAAATCAATCAGGCCACTAATCAATTTATATAATTAATTAAATTTTCTCAAATCAATATTTTTTATAATTTAAATTGTTATTCGCTTTAAATTTAAATCGCTAACTTTCCATATCAATCCCAGAGTCAAGACATGCTTAATACTATTCTTTTCTACATATTAGTGATTATACCATCTTGTTTATAAATGAAAAGGGCTCATTATAACTAGCTTTGTAAATCAAAGTTTGTAAATATATATTATACTAGTGAGCAAATATATTTAGTTTAACTTTATAAAAACATGCTACATGAAAGATGTCTAACAAAAACCTAGAACTTTGACAAGTAAGTGTTCTTTACTTAATATTTTCATGCTTTGAAAAAGCCTAAACCCCTAACAAGGTGTTAATCCTAGTAAACGTGGATCTAGCAAGTTGTCAAACCCAATATACTTGCGTTCAACCATAAGTTAAGCCTAAAGAACTATGGATTTAGCAAGTTGCTAGACCCAATATACTTGCGTTCAGCCATAAGCTAAGCCTAAATAACTATGGGTTTAGCAAGTTGTCAAACTCAATATACTTGAGCACAACCATGAGCTGAGCCCAAGACATCGCTGGTCTAATAGCTTGTCAAGCTCCATATACCTAGGTTCAGCCATGAACTGAGCTCAAAGTACCTTGTGTTTAACTACATGCTATACCCAATTGGTCTGAGTTTTATCTTAAGACTTATTAACATGAACTATTCATGTTTGGAATAATAATCTCTCTACATCTGTAGCTGTATAAAAGGTCTACAAATAGCCTACCATATTTTCATCCCAATAATAATCTGTAAGGATATTTATCTCTTATTAATGATGTATCAGAGATTTTTATCCTTAATTAATTCTATCAGGATCAGATGACTCTCTAGTCCCTTAACTCCATCAAAATGACAAGATTTAAGGAGTATAAATATCCATCACCGAACCATTCAGGTAAAAGGTTCATTTTTTTATACTCTATAAGAATTCATACCTTAACCCTTATAGCATTTATCATATAAAAACAAGAATAAACATTCTTGTTCTTGGAATTTAAAGCTCTTTTTTTTATTTATTACAATCTCTATTTAAAGTTACTGATTTTATCATCGGAGGGTATCCATATCCTATCAAAAAGGGACTTTTTTTAGGTACCAAGAAATCTACCATCCATTGTGTACTTCCTCAGCTATGAAAAAGATGATATTAAGATGAACATTTGATTAACCACTATCCAAACACCAAATAACCTTGTTTCTAAGTGTATTAGATTTTTAGCATCATCAATTGACGTCGTCTGTGAGAAAGATAAAAAAGCCATTAATTATTTCTTCTTAAACTGGTTTATTGATATCCCTATTTATCATCCATGATAGGTAATTAAGACACTCTTGGAATAAGATGTGAGACATATCTCTTTGCCACAACAAACACTTCTGCCTAGCTAACCCTTTAACAACTCATTAACCAGGTGTAACTCCTCACCCAAGCAATGTTGACAACTTAAAGGCCAAAAGAAATTGTGACACCTCAACACCATCTCAATAAGCAATTGAAAGTTATGGAGAAATTGTAACTTCTCCCTAAGGTTATATATATAGGGATGTCTACACCCCCATCAGATTCAAGATTCTTTCTTGTCCAAACAAGTGTTGCATACTTGTATTTCCAAAGACTAAAAAATAACCTTGGATAATTATGATGATCTTATAGACCTAAAGTAACATATACAAAATGTGCGAAGTAGCTTAAAATTGGTCATCCAGGATAGCTATGCCAAGTGCAAGATCCTCCCCATAACTTTCAAGGGGTCGGTGCATGCGTGGTATAATTTAGAGTCAGGATCCATCACAAGCTTCAATGACCTTTGTACCATGCTAATGGTAGGATTTAGTACAAACATCCTAATAAAAAAGAGTCCCATGAAGCTTTATAGGATCACTTAGACGAATGACAAGTCCACACTAGCATACTTGAAATGGTTTAATGAGAAAATACTCAAGGTTGAAGAATTGTTAAAGCCTATGGCTATGAATCCCCTATAAATGGAGTAAAGGGAAGAGCTTTGTGGAAAATGTTGTATGCCCTACCAAACAAGAGCTTGTTGAAAGTAAAACAAGCCATGAAAAAACATATTTACGTAGAGAAAACGAGTGTGCCGCGTCATTGTCCTCCCTATTTCTCTGAAGAAAATTTGTCTGAAAGTTTTTCCAAGCAAGATTGTTCTCCTAGAAGGAATATAAAACCCTAGGAAAACTCAAAATAGGTTGATCAAAGAATGCCCAAACTACTTTAAAATGTATACTACTCCACTAAATGATACCCTCACTGAAGTCTTCACGACCATCTAGGGTAAATAATTCATTTAATATCCTTAACCCATAAGATCATCACCTAGTACTTGCTCCTATAAGACTAATTAGTATGCTAGAAAATAAGTGACATTGATAGTATGTTAAAAAATAAAGCATTGTATGAAGATTCTTTATACCTGGAAGGCCATCTACCTAATTATAGCTAAGTGACATTGATAACTAGGATATGTCAACGTACTGACATTAAATGGAAAGGTAAGCAACCTATCCAAGGTGTCGATCAGTCCTCTAGGCTAAGGGTGGGCCTCCCCTGAAGAATAGACTCCATCACGCTTCTCTTCTCTCTTCTCCTCATTTAGGTTAAGAAAACAAAAAGGAGTGCGATTCAAATTTATCATCGAGAAGAAGTCTTCCACCCTAGAGGTGTGAGGCACCTGGCTGGAAGACCAAACAAGCATAAAGACTGGGATGGTTGGAACAAGATTACTACTTAGAGGAGGAATCACTTCCATATAAAAGTAAAAAGCCATAAATACTCTTATTCTTTTCTAACAAGAGGTAACATAAAAAATGATTAATGTGGGAGTAAACACCTTAGGACCCCTGATATGGAGGATCGACTTCCCTTTACAGTGTCTTGATGCCTAACCTTAATTCAAGAAGCAACCACCAGAAGCTCCTCTACATCCATAAGAGCTACTTTTGTACCCTGCCTCCTATATACTAGGAATTCCTTAGGAAGTAAGATAACAATGTCTTCAGATGAAGAGGCACAACTAGGTGTTAAGGTGGGCGCATGGCTGGGCATGAATGATGCAGATCCACTGAACTTTAATTCAACTACTCTTGAATAAGATTATACACAAGAAAAAATTAGATGATGAATAACATATGAAATTAAAACAACACAGTAAGCTAAAATTACCAAAAATGTCATAAAACCCTTGTGCCATGCACTTTATTTCATACTCATTCTGAAGTGCACGTAACCTACTGTATACCCTCTCCTCCTGTTTCTAATTGAGGAAAGGTTTGTCATTCACACTAGAAAGGGGTGCTCTCTAAAAGTGGGAACAACCCCAGATAATACTATACCTCTTCTAAGGTCTAGCCACACCTTTAAATCTCATAATCACCCATCTTCCCTTCCATTTATTTGACTGGGTAGATTTGCCTTGAAAGATATCTTTAATAAGCCCTTGTGGTCTAGTTGAAAAGGTATGGAAGGTCGCCTATTAGCATCGCTGATTAGCAATGCCTAAACACCCTAATTGTGGATTCCTTTTGGATAATCTTCATTAGCTTATCAAAAGTTGACAGGGCAATCCACCCGTTAGGGTAAAGTTGAGTAGGAATTATATGGAAATAAAAATATGCATCCCTTACAAACCCTTGTATGGAAAAAGAGTACCCAAACTCGTACATGTATATATGGGTAGTTATGATAAAATTTCCCTTAATTGGTTTACTAGTTACCTAGGTAACCCAGTCACTAGTCTCATGCAATAAAACAATGAAGTTTCATGGCTGTTTTGAATTCACTAGGGTCACATGCTCATATGACATCATACCTTTTGCCTTATCCTATGGCGTCTAAGGTAACCATATTTGTCCTTTGAGGTTTGAAACCTATTGACGAACATTCTCTCTTTTCTAGTAGAAGAGGGTTGAACATCACCACTGTTAGATTTATAGCCTATTCTAATAGTCGTAGATCCTTGACAAGTATTTCAAGTTTAAGGCTTGAAACTAAAATCCTCTTTAGAAAAAAATTATTTTCTTTTCTTTTCTAGAAGTTATTTTTCTAAAAGGTTTAAAACAAACGATAAAGAAAGGATGAAGTGCAATGTGTGTTTACCTAGAAGATGACTTTTCTGCAAAAACAAAGAAACCTATTCTTCTAGTTTAAGGCTTTAATTGTAGGAAGAATAGAAGAAAATGTTGACAAAAGTACAGAAATGGGATTGAAAAAGATAAATGTTTATATATGCCACCGCCTCTTGTTCTCATCAATACATGAAGGACATAAGACATCACATCATAACCCTAGGAAGGCTAAACGCCTATTGAATTGATTATTTGTAGCTGAATGGTCATTCAAAAGATTTGTTTCGCCTCCATCTAACAATATTTTAAATCAATATAGGAAGACACCCCTTTTATAAGGAAGACGAGATAAACCTGACCGATTATCTCCAATAAGGCTTTTCAAGTCTTTTCGCAACGAATGCATAAAGACTTGGGGGAACAGATTAATATTTTCATGCACTGAAACAACCTCAACCCCTAACAAGATGATAATCCAAGCGAACGTGGGTCTTATAAGCTGTCAGACTTAAATATATTTAGGTTCATTCATGTGCTGAGCCTAACTTAACATGGGTCTAGTATTTTTCTAGACCCATTATACTTAGGCACAACCATGTGTTGAACCTAATTGAATGTAGGTCTGGCATGTAACATACTTAGGTTCATTTCTAAGTTGAGCTTAAGGCACTATAGGTCTAACAAATTGTCATATCCAATATACATGGGTTTAGCCATGAGCTGAGCTAGGACACCATGGGCTTGGTAAGCTGACAGACTCAATATACATGGGTTCAGCCGTGAGTAGAGCCCAAAGCACTGTGAGTTTGGCAAGTTACCAGATCAAAATACTTGGGTTCAGCCATGAGCAGAGCCTAATGTACTATGGGTTTGACAAGCTGCAAAAGCTAATATACTTGGGATCAACCATGAGCTGAGCTCAAGGAATCATAGGTATGATAAACTGCTAGACCTAATATACTTGGGTTTAGCCATGAGCTAAGCCTAGGACACTGTGGGTCTCCTATGCTGTTATACCTAATATACATGAGTTTAGCCATGAGCTAAGCCCAAGGCATCATGAGTCTAGCAAGTTGTCAAACCTAATATATTTGTGTTCAGTCATGAGCTGGACACAAAGCACCATGGATCTAGTAAGACACCTTAAGTTTGACAAGTTGTCAGACTCAATATACTTTGGTTTAGCTATGAACTAAGCCCAAGACACCGTGGGTCTAGCAAGTTGTCATGCTTAATATACTTAGGTTTAGTCATGAGCTGAGCCTAAGGAACTACCACTTTGGCAAATTGTTGTACCTAATATACTCGGGTTCAACCATGAGCATATACTAAGACACCGTGGGTTTGACAAGTAGTTAGAGTCAACATACCTTGGTTTTTCCATGAGCTAAGCCCAAGCAAGTTGTTAGACTAAATATACTTGAGTTTAACCATGAGTTAAGCCCAAGGCACCATATGTCTGACAACTTGCTAGACCCAATATACTTGGGTTCAGCCGTGAGTTGTACCCAAAGCATCATAGATCTAATGAACCGGTAGACCCATCTCCCCTAGGTTTGGTTATGATCTGGACCTAATTGGTCTTAGAGATCCATGTTTAGACTATAGGGTTCTATCTTAAGATTATTGACATGACCTATTTATGTTATGAATAATCATCTTCTTATACCTGTAGGTGTGTAAAAAGTCAGAAATAATAATCTCCTAAGACCTATTGGTGTATGAAAGGTGTTACAATGACCTATCCTATTTTCATCTCATTAATGATATAGATATTTTATTCATCATTAATGTCATCTAGAGAAAATGACTTTCCAATCCCTCTACTCCATCAAAATGACAAGGTTCATGGAGTATATATACCCTCTTAATCACTTGAGTAAAAGATTCACAATTTCTACCCTCCAAACATTCATACTTTATTTAGAGTATTTATCATATCAAAAACAAGAAAAAACATCATTGTTCTTAGAATTTAAAGCTCTTTCTTTCATTTATTGTATTCTCATATTTAAAAGTCACTAATTATATCATTAAAGGTCCCTAAACTCCACCGATAGGGACTGTTTTGCAAGTATCAAAACTTTTACCAATAATCTCATACTTCTTGTTAGGGATGATCATTTTTTGTTCGGTTTAGTTTTCACCTATAAAAACAACCAAACTAAAATTTTGTAAAATTAAAAAAATAAAACTGAAACCAAACCAAAACTAATTCAAACTGACCGGTTTCGGTTTAATTATTTTATATTAAAAACCAAAACCCAATCAACCAATTTTTGTTCGGTTCAATTCGGTTATTTTATATTAAAAACCAAAAACTATATTGCTTTTTGGGGTTTTTTAGTACTTTCTAATGAGCTTGATTTCGGTTTGGTTTGGTTTTTTTATTTTTTTTGATCCGATTCAGTTTTTCGGTTTCAGGCTTATAAAACCGAATCGAATTGAATATTTTTTTAAAATATTTTAATCAGTTTAATCAGTTTTTTTTCATGGGTTGGTTTTTTCAGTTTTCTCGGTTTAATCGGTTTTCAGTTTTTTTACTCATCCCTACTTCTTATATTATGGAAAAAGAAATATCAATATAAATAAGTAATTAACCAGTGTCCAAACACCAAATAATCTTATTTCTAAGCATATCCCCCTACATGTTTCCTTCAGACCTAGTATAACTTCAAATGCTTCTTTTCATGATCCAAAATCGTTTTAGTTTTCTTATAACACCACAGGAGAGCCTTGGTTTTCTAGGAGAATTGAAGGGATACAATTAAGAATTAATGTTCTACCTTGTCAAAATCCTTCTTCAAGGGCTTTCTTTTAATTGTAATTAACTAGTAATCAAATGGCAAGTGCATGCCCTTTTGCAGTGTATAACTAGTAATTAGGAAGCCCAAGAGGATAATCATCGACTGATTGTGATGGTTGCATATGCACTTTAAATTAACTTGGTTTACTATTAACTGATTTTTTTTAATATTTTTTTTAAAAAAAATCAGTTAATCATAAATTAAGTTAGTCTGTTTAAAAGTGTGATTGTTGTTATTTTTTAAAGTACTTTTCACTCAGAAATATATTAAAATAATATTTTTTGAACTTTTAAAAATTATTTTTAATATCAGCTTATCAAAATAATTTACAAACACCAAAAAAATATTAATTTGAAGTAAAGAATTTTTTTTTAATTTTTTAAAAATATTTTTAAAACACAAAAATAAATATTACGTGCATATACAATTATTGTATATGTACAAATCAATCACTTCCAAGAAATCCTATCTCAATATAAATCTCAAATAATATAGTAAAATTGTACTTGTTAACTGTGAATCTCTTTAAAGTTGATAAATGGATAAATGACATATATTCTATGTGAATATCATGATTGAATTGCTGGCCAATTATATTTTAAGTATCATGTAAATATGCATGTATAAAAAACTTATAAAATAATGTATATCTCATGTGTGTAAATAATATATATCATAAAAAATTAGAAATAAAGAATATATAGAAAAGGTTTTATCTAAAAAACAATTGAGACCAAAGTTTATTGCAATATGTTTGTTGTTACCTAATCAATTGAAATATTATACTATAAGCTTTAATTTTAAGATATATATTATATTTTTTTTTTCATTTTCATTCTAAATAAAAAAAATACTTCTAATCTAAGATCAATTCCTATAAAGTTCTTGAAATTGTTTAAAAATTATAACATGCAGTGTATTGATTAAATATATACACTTATTATTTTTTAATGAGATTCTTACTCACTAAAATTATTAAATCATATGTTATAGTTTATAATATTTCTATTAAAAATTAAGAACAATAAACCATTTAAAATGAATATATATAAAAATGTAAAATGTATTATATGTTTGTGTATTTTTATATTGGATTATTATATTTGATTGAAATTTGATATTCTTAGTTAACCATTGCAACGCTATGACATTTGAGTAGTTGCTAATTTACTGGTAAAGTGATTGTTTATTTGTGATCAAACCATTAGATTATAATATATATATATATATATATATATATATATTAAAGAATTAACAAAGCCGACCACATTACAATGTATTTATTTGTGAAATATTGCTGATGCGATGAACCGACAGCCACACATTGTTTCCACTCTAGCCTTGTCAATTTACATCGCCAATCCTTCTTCACACGGTACTTCGTCAACTCTTTGAGATAAAAAATCCTCAAAATAAAATATATATATATATATATATATATATTAAACAAAGTTGTAGTATGTGACCCAAAATAAATATATTCAAGTTGACTTGAAAATACTAGTTCAATTTTGAATTAAATCAAAAACCATAGTTTGATATGAAATTAAAGTAAGACAAACAATTAAACCACAAACATATTAAAATTAAAAAAAAACATAATTTTTTTAGACAAAAACAAATCAAACACCAAGGACATAAAGAATACGATGAACATTTAAATCGAAACCAAACAAACATAAATCTCAAATCAAACAAGTTTTCATGCAATTAAGGGCAAATCTTTGTTTGTAATCATGCATAGATCAAGAATCAAACATCTATTTTCTTTTATTAACGCTTAAAAGTCACGATATGATCGAAATGTGTTTGGGCAGTCAAAAAAACCATAGAATTTAAATGCATGAATGTGTTATTAATGCGTATTAACCCAATATTATTTGCTAAAGATGACAACCTCATATGTTTGTGTAAAGAATTAACCAAAATGTTCTTTTATAGATGAGTTCTTAGTTTTTAATTTGTTCAATTTCATCCTTAATTGACTACTAAAATGTAAATTCCTTTCAATTTGGATCCTAATTTGACCAATTTATACCTCTAAAATTACGCACCACTTACAGGTTGATCATTGGTCTTGAGAATCTACAATTAAGTCCTTAATTGGTCTCTAATCTTTAATTTTATTTTACAAGTAAGCCCCTGATTTGACCAATTAAACCTTCCAAAGCCTAATTTCAATTCTCAAACTTCAATTTCTTTTAATTAACACTCAAATTGATTCTAAAAATTTATTTTCCTTGCAAACAAGTCCTCAATAAAATTAATTAAACATTTCAAAATTCTCATTAAATCCTTAACCATCTAAATTTATATTTCTTTACCCCAAATAAAAATATTTATACCAATGAAGTCTTTTGTCAATTAAAATTGGGTTATTAATTTTGTAAATCTTATACATTTTGATCCCCCAACATTTTTACTTGTCATCTTAATCCTCTACCACCAACTTAAACAATTTTTTAAACTATTTTGTTGTATTTTTAGATTTTTTTTTAATTAAAAATAGATAACAACAAACTCATAATTCATAATAATAATAATCAGCTCCTTAATATACTTTATATTTTGGTGCACAAGTCTGCCGAGTGGACTAGGGTGGTGCTTTGTTTGAATTTTCAGTTATGGCTGGAAGTTCACCACGTGTCTTGCATAAAATGAAGTTGAAGAAAAAAATAATTCTACCCTTTTGGCTTTGTATGGTAATGTTTAATAGTGGTCGGTGGCGTTTCTTCGTTTTTTAAACCCGTAATTAAATCACCTTTCCGATAGCGACTTAGCGCTCATCCATTGAGAGAGAATATATATATATATTCACACATCTAATTAAATAAATTAAAAATTATTTATATCAATAAATAAAAAAAATATTAATAATAATTAAATATAACTATGCCCAATTTACATGTTTCAAGCATAACTGTATCTTTCTTCGGTCCAAAGTCTAAACCGATTGTGAAAGCTCATTTTGCTGGGCTAAAGTCTGCATTTTAATCTCAGGTGGTCGAGGTCGTTGGCGGCGAAGTCAGTACGGCCACCTCTCACCCCCAACCCAAAAAAAAAAAAAAAAAAAATCGGTGGAGACATCGAACGACGGGAGACTCAAACCTGGGCAGCAATATTGAGCTGCATGATGACTCTGCTTCCTGGACTTTCCCTTTTCTTAAGAAAGGAGATAACAGTTAATTTCAGACATCGCTTGTGTTCTACGTGTCTTGTCTTTGCTAGAAAATAATTTTTTTTAAAATAAATTTTAAAAGATAAATTATTTTATAATATTTAATAATATAATTAAAAATAAATTAAAAAATACTTTTTAATATTTGATTATCTCATTAAAAATGAGCTGAAAAATAACTTATTAATATTTTATTTTTTTCAAGTTTATTAAAATAATGAGGAACAAATCTTATAAATTAAAAAGTTGAATGATAATGAAATTAAAAAGAAATATAATTTCATAAATTATCTCAAATAAAATAAATAATAATCAAAATAATAGAGATCAAATCTAAAAAATAAAAAAATTGAAAGATAAAGAAATTAAATTAATAATAATTAACATTTCATAAAATATTTCAAATATAAGTAACAATAAAAAAAATGAGGATCAAATTTGATCGATAAAAAATTTCAATTAAAAAATGATAAGGGAAAAGCAAATAACAATTATAAAAATAAAGACCAAAATTAATATAAAAATTAAATTAGAAGAGATGAAATTGAAAAATAAATATTCAAAACAAAATAAACATAGCAATCAAAAGTTTAAGGACTAAATTTGATATAATCAGCAAATAATATGATATTTATAAATTTTTCACAACATCCGGAAAGTGTTTTCCGCTCAAAATAGAAGTAAAACACTTTTCTGTAAACCAAACCAATTTTTTTTTAACTGAAAATTGTTTTTCGTTGATTAATTTTTTTAATAGCAAATAAATACAAAAATATTTAAAAAATAATTTCTAAAATTTATTTTTCAAAAAACAAATAAACGAAGTCTAAATCTTAACATTTAACAGGCCTCTCATTGTCATGCAACGCAATTTATGCAGCTACTGTGACTATTTATCTGATCGTGCTTTTTTGAATTATTTAACAGGCCTCTCATTGTGATCACACACATATCACTTCAAGTTTGTCTGAATTATTGAAATGAAAAGGTTCGCTTTTCAGTCATGAGTTTGAAATAAATTTGAAGAATGCAGCACACTTATGCTCTCCTTGCTATTTTTTAAACATACATTTTAAACTTATTTTCACTCAAAAAAAAATATTAAATTAATATTAATATTAAAAATAAAAATAAATTTCAAAAATAGTTACGCTCTCGTCAAAAATGTGGTAACTTGTTTCAAAAATACATTTCAAATTTCTTTTCACTTAAAAAATATATTAAATTGATACTTTTTAAGTTATTTTTTATGATTTTAATATGTTGATGTCAAAAATAAAAAAAAAATATTATTTTTAAGTATTTTTAATTAAAAATATTTTTACTAAAATACCCTATATTACATTATCAAATACATACTCACATAGTTGGTAATTTTCTCAAAGGAAGAAGGATTTAGTCTTAATTACTTCAATTCTTTTCATTTCCTTATAATATTAAAACAAGAGTTAAAAGTGATTAAGGATTCAATATGCACACACTCAAAGTTTATTAAGGATAATTACAATAAAATTATTGTTTTACTCTTCTAACACAAAACATTTAGCTTTGATTTAACGATAATAATATTTTTTTCATGGGATGAAATTGTCAATATTGAATTCACTAGGATCATCTTAGTCATCTCACATTTTCATTAAATAATAAAATTACTAAATAACCCTTATAGGTAAATTTTATTTAATTTGAGTCTAGAGGCTTTTTTGATGTTTCACTTTATTTTAAAAATTAAAATGACTAAATTATCTTTAAATTAAAATTTTCTTAGATTTGTGTTCATGGGTTTTTTTTTTCATTTCATATGGGTTTTCTTTGTGATTATAAGGTGAGAAGAAATGCAATTTGATCTTTTTAAAATATTAAATATTATTTTAAAAAAGGAAAAATCATGCTGAGCACCCCAAGATTTGGTTCATTTTTCACTTTGCAACCATATTTTTAAATATTAAACTTTTCATCATGTACTTTGATGGAGGGTAACACTTTACATTCTCATAAGTTGACGCAGAAAAAAGTCAGTAAAAAACATGTATTTATTTACAAGAGTGTCATTATATTTGTGATAATGACCAATGAACCTCTAAAGGTTAAAATAACTAAAACACCACTCGAGTTATTGAGTTATTTTTATTTTTATTTTGAAAAAGAGTTGGTAGTTTTTATTTAATTATGAAAATATCATAAATCACAGCTAGCAACAATTTCCAGCCACATTCTAGCATACATTATCAAGCAAAAATATAGCATAATCTACATCATTTTTCCCAACATATCCTCTCTTTTTTTCACCAGAATTCCATCAAATAAACTTGTCAAACCTGGCAAAATTCCACATTTCCTTTTCCATCAAAGAAACTCAATTGATTTTCACCATAACTCATAAATAACATCTCAACAATTCCTTTTTCATGTTCACCGTAATTCTATAATCAACACAATCATAATACAAAATTATTACGAGCATGGAATCATCTTCATCAAGTACTAATAACATACAAAGCTGGTATAACATGGATGAACTAAAATCCAAAAATATAAAGTGTATGAAATGTGGAAAGAGAGCTGTTGTCAGAATATCGAAAGCAAAAGCTAGTAAAAACAAGCTATTATATATATGCGATAATAAGTCATGTGAAAACAAAATCATTAATTGATGCGAACATAAGAATGAAATTGAATGATCTACGAGAGGGGAAAGAGGTGTTAATAATGCTAATGATGTTCATTGAATAACAGATGAAATGAACAAATTGAAAGGCAAACTATATAGAGTTTGGATGAAGAAACACATGTGTAAGATTATTTGTAGTAGCTACTTTAGTGTGTACCATGTTAATGTTTGTAACAACTATATTGTTTATATTAAAGAAATGAAAAGTGCATGAATGTATTCCCCAATATAGTCAAAATTCAAGCAAATTCATATTAATCATATCAAAAGCATGCTACTTGAATAGTATGTGCACATAAAGCATCCATAAATAATTTAAATTGTCATGGTACTTAATATAATAACCATAATGATCCACAATATGACATTGATTTATATAAATAACAGTAAAGTAGCATTCAAAAGTCATAAGTCTTCTATACATCTTCAAACCTATATTTTGTATAAAACAACTTTGATTAGTAATTGTAATTTTTTTCATTAAATCTATAAAACTACGATGTATGTTTAGGAAAATCACATGTGTCTGATTTGATTATTGAGATGAGGATGTACCAGCATCACCTTTGTCGTGGGGGAGCCGCAACGTCATTGATGACGATGAGCTTTATCGTGTGTCATGATGAGGTGTGTGTATTGTTGGGAAGAGTTATTGGATTTAATCATAAAATTATGATTAAGGTTTAGGAGTTGCCACCTAGTATTATGGACATCAGGAACCTATGGTTTGTGAGAGTCTGAGTAAGGGACTGGTGGTGAAAGGAAAAGACGCATCGCCCACAGTGCACCCTATCTAATGTAAGTTGTATTGTTGTTTGATTATTTTTTAAGTCGGATTACTATTCGTTGGTCTTTTCTAAAGTCTAAATCAAATCTTTCTCCGTGAGAGAGCCTCTACCCTATCGGATGAAGTCTTAACCGTTCTAAAGTAAGTTTCCAGCATCACATTTATTTTACGTCTTGTATCTTTAACACCCGAGGATGTACTCTATCGTGTAATTTTACACCTCACAAATATTAAAGTCTACATTTAGAACCTAAAATATTGGAAAAAGGTTTTTGACATTTTGGTCAAACCTTAATGAAGGATCATAAACTGGTTATAATATACAATTTTTTTGAAAACATGAGAAAGATGCTATTTTTTTTTATAAAAATATGCTTGAAAAATTTCTTAGGATTTGATCGTATGCATGAAAATAAAATATTATTTTTTTTTTTAGAAAGGGGAAATTCATTTAAAATTTTTAAGAATTTTTTGAAAAGTTTTGGAGAAAGCCGAGTATTTTAATACTGGGTTTGTATCTTACAGTGTAATAAAATAACCCAGTACTAAACCAAATTGGTAGAAAAATTTGCGAGAAAATAAAAAAAAATTGAAAGGATTTTTAAAATTTTTTATTTTTTTTAAGATATATAATATTATAATATATGGGCTGGTTCGACCTAACTAATTAGGTCGAGCTTAGGAAAGTTGGGTTGGGCCGATCTCGACCTAACAAATCTCTTTTTTTCTTTTTTTGAGGCCCAGACCAATTATCTAGGTCGGGTTAGAACTGGTCCGACCCAAATTCCACTGGAACAGTGAACATGAATTATAATTCACGTCCACTGTTCACATGAACAATGGAACTGCATAGAAAAGAAGGAGAAGAAAAGGAAGGGGAAGGGGAAGGGGAGCGAATCACCTGACGTGGCAGCGATGGATGGCTAGCTTGAGAGGAGGACTTGAGGCCAGTGGTGGAAACGGTGGAGGCTAGTTGCGGACGAGAGGGAGGAATCACTGATGTTGGTTGCTGGAAGAGAAAAGGGAAGAAAAGTCTGACGAAGAGACAATGAATGGTGTAGGTTGTTGAAGGAGCTAAGGGTGAGTCAGTGGAGGATATTTCCAGCTGTTGGTGAAGGAGAAAGGTTTTTGTGAGGTCTACGAGGCTGAAGACACGGTGGAGAGAGAAGGAAGAGAGAAAAGAGTTGGTTGGGAACTAGAGAATGGCTGGATTTTTCAGCATTTTGACCCGATTTTCTTCTTTTTCATGCCATGAAATCCACCTCTATTTATAGAAGGTGAAAGAGGGTAATCTTGTCTACACAGGAGAAAACTTTCAGATTATTTTGGTTCATGAGTTGTCAAATTTGATGGACATATGAGGCATTAAATGCACTTGAAAAGTAGCCACTTGGGCAACTTTTTAGCTAAAAATCAGGGAAGATAATGAATAGTGACAAGACAACGCATCGTTTAGTATTTTTTTATGCAAAATAGCTTCGTTTACGATTAATTTATGGAGTTTTGCCCAACTTCAATTTAGTCCTCCAGCTTTTATTTTTGTGCAATTGCACCCCTAATTGACCATAAACTTTTGTTTTAATGAGAATTAAGCCCCAACCGACTTCAATTTGAACCCCGCATTTGCATGCCTTTTGAAATTTGGTTCTTAGTTGTGAAAATTTTTAATTCGACCCCTAATTGACCCCAAAACTTCAATTTTCTTGCAATTTTGCCCCTAATTTCAATCAATTAACTTGGTAAAAATTAAATTTGATCTTTTAAAATTCCACTCTTCTCAATTAAGCCCAAATTGGACCCCCAAACTTAATGTTTTACCAATTAAGCCCCAAATAAAGTTAATTTAACTCATTTAAAGTATAATTAAGTCCTTGCACTTAATTAAATCCTTCAATTGGACCCAAATTGATTCTTAAACATAATTAAAATTCAATTTGGCCCATGATTAAAATGAAATTGGCCTATTAAAAATTTAATTATGTTCTTGGCCTTAAGTTTTATGCAAATTCATCCAATAATCATTTAATTTGATATTAAATTTGCATTTTTTTCTCCATTTCTGGGTATAATGGGGTACAATTAAATCTCGATTTTTCTCTAAAATTACAGCTTGATTTTTTTGTATTTTTTGAATCTTACCCAATCTTCTTTCTCCACATTGCCAACCTTTATTTGATTTTTTTTTATTTTGAAAAAAAAATAAATGTTGGGGAATAACCTAGAATTGGGTTATGAGGACCTTTACCATATTTGCCTCCTCTTTTTCCTTTTAAAACTCTTGAGATACCAGGAACATTGAGCCTTCTCCCAACAGTGTTGGATCCTCTTAATCCCTTTCCAGAACTACCCAATCCCTTTCTAACACTACCAGATCCTCTCACAGCATTGCCACCAGCAATTTACTCAGTACCATCTCATTGGCATGTCCTGTAATTATGTTCATATTGTCTGCAAATTGTGCATTAAAGTATGGAAGACCTTTTCCTAGTTGTACCATATTGATCCTCTCCTTTTTTCCTTTTATCCATTGTTTCTTAATCTGTCCACACTCCCTTTGTGTTTTTGGAGGTAGAACAATTACATTTTCTTGAAGATCAAGATCAGCTTCCGATAATGGGTATACCACCTCAAAGTAAGCTTTTTTAAATGTATACATACTGTAATATTCACTACTCGGATCTTCTAACTCAATTATTTTATGATTAACATAAGGGATAACATATAAGCATGAAATATCAGTCATTACCCATTCTCCACATGAACAATGATTTTTTCCCAAATCAAACACAATGCCATGTTTAGCCCTCATAGAATTGGTATTCATCATAACTATCTACAATATTTCTCATGTTCCTTATTTTTTTCAACAGATATATTCAACACTTTTCTAATATGAGATATGGTATATGATGTCCAATTTTCAAAATAAGCAAATCTTTCATGAAACCTAGCCATAAGTTTCAATCTAATCTTTTCTAATAACAAAAGAATTGGCATGTTTCTTATTTACCAATCCAGTTGTTGAATTATTCGACCATATTATTAGTCATATTATCAACATTAATTTTAGGGTCAAACATATCTCTTGCTTAAGTCTTAGTCGGAATATTCTTCAACCAATTGGCAATTCCATTGTCAACATCCCTAATGTCTCTTAAATAAGTATTGTAATTGAGATTTGTGTAAGCTTTAGATGCACCTTAAAACCCCTATTTTTCAAATTCAATCCACGAAACCTTTCTTTTTGAAGTTGGCATAAATATGCCTTCAACAATGCTAATGCATTGCCTCTGGGAATACCTCGACAACAGTTTTAGGTAAACTCTGGAAAGTAAATTATGATAGTTAATACAATTCCCAAATAGATGCAAGTTTAGAAAAGATAAAATTTCTAATGCAATTAAATTATGATAGTTAAATTAACCTTTTGTATGTCATACATTATGCAAAATCGTCTTTGATATATTCCATGTTTTATAAATCCATACAAAGAATATAAAAAAAAACATATGGCATATTTCATTGTTTTCACACTTAACAACAACATAAACAACATAAAAACAATCTATTATTTTCATCCAAACTCATTGCACTCAATAATACATCTTTATATGGACCTTTAAGATGACATCCTTTATCGCTTTCAAACAAACATATATATGTTTAAACTTTCATGGTAAATGAACATCCAAATTATAATTATGGTTAAATCCTAAATATACATCAGATCTTGGATTATATTGCTTTAATAGATGGATATATTTAGATAGTCTTTTAAAAGACTCCTTGTGATTTCCTTCCACAAACTTCTTAGCCTTTGTCATAGCTCTCCATAATTGCATATTGTGTGGCTTAATACCAAATTTATAATCCAAAATCATTGAAAATGATTTATTGGATATAGATGGGCTAACACTAATTATTGATAGCAATTTATTTGCTATCCATATTGAATTTGCATCTTTTATACTTGTTGAATGCAAGTGTGTTTATCCCTCAATGATTTTATCATGAATTTTTGACTATCAAGAATGAGGGAACCATATATCCACAAATCACAATCATCACTCATGCATAAGGCACCTACCTTAACTTTCCGATTAATATATCTTTTAACCTGATATCATTTTTAACCTCATACTCTCGGAATACATCTCTAAAGTGAGTTACATTTTAAAAGATTTAACATTATTTAAACTCTATTGATCCATCAACTACAAATTTAAACCTCTTACATATAAAACCAACAGTTGGATCCACATTTGTCTTCTTTTTATTATTATTTTACTCTCCTTTCCATTTTCATCTATATTGTCCTCATCACTAGATTTCTCTCTAACTTGCACATCAATATCTTCTTCTTCACTACTCATCTTCAAGTCGTTAGAATCAGAAGCACCATTCAATATTTGATTAGTAGAAAAATTAGCTTGTAAACTATCAATTCACCCATCTCAAGCTTTATTATAAAATTCAAATACGTCCTCATCAGAAGGGATATAATCATCATATACTTCATAATCAGAATATTAAAACCACTACCAGAATATCCAACATCATCATATACATTTAGGATTTCAATTTTCAATTTTTAACTACTGATAATATTAAGTTTTTGTTAAGTATAGGAAACTAAACCTATATTCTAATGATTTAACAATAACAAAACGCATTCATAGATTTTGAAATCTCGTTTGTTAAAAACAATTCCACATACCTTTTGTTGTTGGGTTCTTTAAAGAAATTGATGTTAATAATAAGAAACTTTTGTGTGAAATGAGAGAATGTGACAAATAATGTGAGTTTTTCTATGTTTTATCTTTAAAGATTAATTTGTATTTGAATTTTTTATTTTGTGTTTCAAAGTGAGATTAGGGGAGCAAGAGGAGAGAAGCTTAAGACGAGTGGTCTTGGTTAACTGCGATGCTTTAATATAATATGTTTCTAAACTCTAATTAACATGAGACTTTACCTTAATATAGTTTCATGTGCCTAGTATATATGTCATTGTAAAATTTCAGCTTGAATTGAAAATATGTTTGATCTCACAAAACCGAAAGGAAAAATTCAAACCTGACTTGGTTTATTTAGAGGAGACTATAATGTTTTGGAGTTGCAAATTCCAACACCTTGGAGATAATAAACACGGGTTTTTATTAATATTATTGTTTACAGTAAAACATTCTTTCTTTGCAAGGACAAAGATCATACAACCAAATTATTGATGATTAATTGGCTTCATGGTGTTATTCACATACTTTGGGTTCTTAGGTGCATGGTTATCTTTGGGTCCAAGTTTATCCCAATACCTTTGGTTTTTAGGTATAAGCTTACCTCTAGGTTAGGGTTTTATCAAATTGGTTTTTAGATTTCTAAGTTGTATTTGAACTTCGTTAGAGGTTGCTTGACCTCGTGTTTAACAAGTCTACAGCAGTTGACATCAAAGCTTGGCTCTATTAATTAGGTCATATCCTCTTTGTTTTCATTGCTTAAATTTGTTTCCATGTGTGTGTGTGTGTGTGTGTGTGTGTGTTTGTGTCTTCTTTCGGGTAAACTTTGTTTTTTGTTTTTCATTATTGTCTAGTTTTATGCTCAAGGTCCTTTGATATATATATAAAAAAGATCCCATCTAATTATGTTTAGAATATCTATTTGGAGTAAAAAAAAACAAGATCGTAAATTCAGGTTTATAAGAGATGATTCATTTGGGTAACAAGGTAAATTGAAGTTATCAGATTTAATTAGGTACCTATAGTTTTAGATATAAAATTTTGGGTTAGAATTCATTCGCCATCATGTTTTTATATCATATCTTACTTGTCTTCT
>Ga0325405_1002333_pt1 | contig 19497 bp, 6 predicted proteins | sample PopdelMetagenome_21_FD_205663 | JGI IMG/M metagenome (GOLD analysis project Ga0325405, IMG submission 205663) | Populus deltoides microbial communities from Bellville, Georgia, United States - Xylem-Control-R2 | ecosystem: Host-associated > Plants > Phyllosphere > Stem > Wood/Secondary xylem...
AGTGTATGTTAGGATCCCGGGTAAGGGGATCACCATGTATTGTCTAGCATACATTGAGTGTATGTTAGGATCCCGGGCAAGGGGATCGTCACGAATGGACTAGCATACATTTAGTGTATGTTAGGATCCCGAGTAAGGGGATCTCCATGTATTGGCTAACATACATTCAGTGTATATTAGGATCCCGGGTAAGGGGATCACCATGTATTGGCCAACATACATTTAGTGTATGTTAGGATCCCGGGTAAAGGGATCGCCTTATATCGACTCCTATGGGGTGGTGATGACGATAACAGTGAAATTGGTATCGGTAATGTGATAAGCAAAAGTAATCACGTTAATATTATAAGGTCTGGAATGATGGTTGATAGTGGCAGAGGGAACGGTTATTAATAGTTTGAATAAGGAAGAGATTTTAATAAAAAAAAACTAGAAGAGAGAATTAAATGAAATATGAATGCATGTTACCCTGTTGAAATTATTAGATATTCATATTGTTATATTTATTGTGATATTCACCTTGCAATAATATGTATTTTGTTTTAGGATCATCGCATGCATGACAGGAGTAGATCCTAGCTTATGTTCCCTTTTTGAAATCTAGGTTCTAGGGAGTATACCCTTGTATTTTATAAACATGAAAATGTTTGTATAACTTAATTTGTATAATAAATGTTTAAACTTGATTGGATGAATTTAACGCTGTAGTTTATATATCCATATTTCATGTCTATGTATCTATATTTATTTAAATTATCCATCCATAATGATATTTTTGTTACATAATGCATATCATAAATATTATGGTTGATAGGTGTGAGTATAATTGTGGAATTGAAACCCAGGATGATTGGGTCGGGAATTAAGTTATGAGATGCGAACTGTTAGAAGTGTAGACAGGTTACATGTCGGTAACTTGGGACCTTCCGATATAGGGGGGACTCCGTTGAAATTCCGGTAGATGTTAATAGGAAGACCACGAATACGTATATACAAAAAAAAAACTTACTACTCTGTTTTTTTTATTGACATGAGATTGTTGTTTTATCCCAGAAATAGGGGATGTTACATTCCCTTTTTACCATCAGGGGTCTTTCCCAATCCTGTAGGATAAGCTCCATCTCTTCGAGGAATGGTTGGTGCTTGAATAAACCGACAAAATCAGCTAAACCCAGAGTTCTTGGTGCGTACTGCATTCCACCCAACTGCCTTGTTACAAGGGCGGGCGCGTAACTGATGTACCCGGTTACATCAATCAAGGGAACCCATATCCTGCTTCCACAGCTCATTGTGCAGATGGCGTTGGTAATGCTGCATATTTATCTACCCATGCTTTCATCTATGGTGCTTTCCATTTGAAGTTGCTCCTTGGTAATGCTGCATATTTATCTACCCATGCTTTCTCATCCCAATTCTTCCAAGTCTCATCTATGGTAACCTTTAACGGTCGTAGGTCAAACCACCAAAAGTTGTTAAAGATATCCCTTGGTGTTTCGATATGACTGATAATCCATAAATACAACACAGGGATGCAACATCTCATGGCTCCTTTTCCATGCGTTCTGCAGTGGTTGAGTGATAACATGGTTTCTCCTAAAATGGCTGAAGAGGGATTGATCCGGTCACGCTCGTATTCTATGAAGACACTTGCTGCTTCTAAACTGATGACTCCGATTTCGGAAGGGAACAATACTAGTCCAAAAATGGTGAAGGCCACCAACCTGTATCATTCATCTCCCAACTTGCCTTCTTCAACATTTTTCTTCATTCGGGCTTCAATGACCTTCCATTTGAAACCCCCATCGACGACTCTACATTGGCTGATCTTTCCAAGGCCTAATAAACTGACTACCTCCGAAGCTATGTCTTCAAATCTTCACCTGAGGTAGATCCTGTGGCTGTTGTTTGGAAAATCTAGAATCCTTTCATATTCCTCCAAAGTCGATGTCATATCGATGTTCTCAAAGGTAAAACACCGATAACTAGGATCCCAAAAATTTAGTAGGGCTTTGATTGTTGCTGCTTGTACGGGTAACCTCATTAGTTGTGCAATTCTCTCATATCGCCTTTCAAAAATAATCTCATCAATATATTCCATAATAGACAATAACTTCCCCAAGTCATTTACCATGTGATTTATCTTGGTAATGCAAGGCAACCTACTAGCATCGATTCTTGGACATTTTCCTTCAGCTACCTACGTCAACTCAGATTCTTGTCCAAACTCTTGGAAAGATAGGTACTTAGTCATGATTTCAGTTCAAAAACCTGGATTGATGAATTTAACATCATTAATCATGATGCAAATGAACGTAAGATACATATCCTAAGGACAAGCTCTATTTATTAAGTGAGAATGGGTAGGTTTTCTATTTGGTCTTAAAGGGTCTCATATCTGCCCAATGATGTTCTTCGTAAAGACAGTATGGGGCCGTTGAAAGGAACAGTTAAAGCACGTATGCCCACCATTACCAAGCAGGCACTCAGATATGAGTTGGGTGTTTCACGCATCTGAACCCTGACCAATAGTCATAGGGCAAATCGCTAATCCCCCACCTAACTTAAGGCTTGTGTGTGCTTCTCCAAATCAAAGTATGTGATGCATGAAATAATTATATACAATGCATGAACAATATGTGTAAAAAAAATTAAAGTGTATAAGCAAACAACAAAAGGAAAGGCATATTAACAATAAACACACCAAAACACAGATAAATCAGACAAAAACAAAGCTTAGTCCACAAGGTCCCCAGTGGAGTCGCCATTCTGTCGCACGTGTGCGGCGTCGCGGCGAATATTCCACTTCAAATCTAAAATATATCTATGTATATCTATCTGGCAAATGTGGAGAGACAAGAAATTCTTGTCTTTTATTAGTGAAAAATGGAATGGGAGTCGCCACCTAGTATTTTAGTCACTAGGAAGCCTAAGTAGTATCAGAGATCGGGTACGGGGACTGGTTGCGTAAAGGGAAGGTATTAGCACCCCAAATACGCCTTACCTAAGGTAAGCTGCATTGTTTGATTGTCTGATAAAAAGCTATGGTGTTATTGTATTTCTAGTTGTTGGTCCATCTATGGTTCAAGAAAAGTCCTCCTCAATAAGGAGGTCCTTATCTTATCGGGTAAAAAACATAATCGTTCTAACGTCTATATGAAAACAATATTTTTAATATCAGGAATACGTTTTACATATAAATTCGTAATCCCAGATACTGAAAGAAGACAAAAAGATTTTTTTAGAATTTTTGAAATATTGACCTAGTTCTTATGGCTCTAACAAACTTGTTATTAAAGCCAAAAGCGCATGCTAAAACCCTTTTTTTGAAATTTTTCTATGTTGTATGAAAATATGATGTGATCATATATATATATATATATATATATATATATATATATATATATATATTGGAGAGACTAGGACGTATGCATGAAAACAAAACATTTTTTTTATTTTTTTAATGTCTTGATGAAAACCGGGTATTTTTAATACTGGATTTGTATCTTTACGGTATAAAAATACAAACCAGTATTAAATAATTTTGATAAAAATATGCAGGAAAATCACAGAAATATTTTTAGGATTTTTCAGAATTTTTTTTAATATATCTGTATATATAAATAATACAAAAAACAGTATAATATATAATACTAGGTGGGTTGGGCTGGGCTGGCCCACTAACTGGGCCAGACTCAGCCCCAAAAGGGTTGGGCCGATCTCGGCCCAACAAAATCTCCTATTTTCTTTTAGGCCAGACGCGGCCCAAACAATATGGATGGGCCAGAATCAGTCTGGCCCATAAACACATGGCTGGGCCAGAACGAGCCCGGCCCAGAGAAGGAAAAAAAACCAACAATGCTGGGCCAGGCTGATTCTGGCCCAGCAACATAACTAACGGGGGAGGGGAATTATTTTCCCTCCCCTGTTCCTGCATGCAGAACGCTATTCTTTCTGCATGCAGGCGAAAAAAAGGACAGCAAAACGCAAACAATGAAGGGGAAGAAGAGTTACCTAGCGCGGAGGAGGCGGTGCGTTGCTGGTCTGGCTGCTTCGCTGGCGGTACTGCGGTGGAGGCCGATGGCGGTGTCATGGCTCACTAACGACTGCTTCAAATAGTAACGTTACAGTTTCAAACGGTGGAGAAAGAGGCTCCTGCTCTTCCGTTCTCCTCCTCTTCTTCTGCTGCGTTTCCTTTTCCTTTTGTTCTGATTTAGATGATGTTTCTTTCCAGGACCCGACCTAATCCGGTGTCAGTATCATTTTTTCTTAACCCTCACGGTCCACTCTCCTTCACCTCTCACTATCCCTCTCGGTCTGCTTTTCTTGTCTTTTGGTTCGTTCCTTTCTCTCTTTTTGTTTTTTATTTCTCTGCCCGTTTTCTCTCCCCATTTGTTTTTTCTTTTCCTCGTGTGCTGGTGTTGGGGGGGTTTATAGGGCAAAAAGGAGCGGGTGCGTCCCTATTGCCACCCTATGGCAGCGTATGGGGAGTAGGGCTTTGCTGCCTTGCCACAGCGCCGGGTTGGCTTGCTAGTGGGCGTGGCTGGCAAGGCGCGACGCCCCTGACTTCTCATCATCAAGGTGCTTGGGGTTTCGAGTCTTCTGCAGGGCACGCGGCTTGCAGGAATTAATGAAGAAAGAGGAAGAAAACTGCCTACCTTCCCCTGTTGCACGTCCAGGGGAAGGAGAAAGAAGAACAGTGTCGCTCAAAACAACACTGTTCTGCTTTTTTTTTTTTAACATGAAACGGCGTTTTTTTATACAAAACGCGCTGTTTCATTTAAATGTGGCGCCAGCATATTTTTTCCGAATCAGTCCTTAATTTATGTCCTCACAATGTTATTTGGATTTTAAGAATTAATTCAATTGCATCCCTGCCAATTTCAGTAGCCGCCCCTATAGTTGGCCGTGTTTTTCACTTCAGTCCTTGGTGTTGAATTTATGCATTTTGACCCTCAATTGATTAATAAACTTCCAATTTCTTCAATTTGGTCCCTGAATCGAACAATTACAGGCCCCCTATTTACGCGCCTTTTCCAATTTGGTCCTTGGTTTCGGATTTTCTCAATTAAGTCCCTAATTGGCCATTAAACTTCAATAGTTATGCAATTAAGGCAATATCTAGGAGCTACTGTTCAACATGAACGATACCTTTCCAGAGCGTTTGTTTCCGATCTCCATCATCCAGAATGAAGGCAACATCTAGGCACACCACATAACCAACAATAGGCATAATCCAAAGGTGAAAGAGAGAGAAATTGATCGGTGACCAAAACTGCCCTGCAGGTGTATTTCTTTTTGTTTTCCAGGAAATGTCCGATGATGATTTCTGTCTAATAGATTGTGTGCCGTCAAATCCCTCTGGTCTATTAGTAGAGGAGTGTGAGAAGAATAATATATCCAAACCTCAGCATGATCCAATGGTAGATTCCAGAGATATGGCCACCGGAGCATTATTGGTTCCTCCAAATTTTGCACTTCTCTCTCTAGTCGAATTCTTTATTTATTTATCGGGTATTATTATTGTTTCAAAGTAACATCACTGATTTTTAATTGGTGCTTGCACCTTCAATCTTCTCATTTTCATTGCACTATCTTTTATTATAATGTATTTTTAATTACCTTACTTATTTCTTAGAAATATTTTGTCATTTTTCTCATTATTTTATCCATCAAAACACATTACTAGTTTCTCTGTCCTTATGAATTCTAAACCAAAGTTTATTTTATGGAGGTCATCCCCTCCATTATTTATCACTTTCAATCTTACGTTTACATGGTAATTTACACATCTGCATATTTAAATTATAAATTTCTAAGATTTCACACTCATTCTTGCGGTGGGCATTTTGGAGCGAAATGAACAACCCACAAAGTACTTGAAAGTCGTCTGTATTGGCCTTTTATATTTAAGGATGCACATCATTTTTGCAAATTATTTTTGCAAATCATGTGAAAAATGCCAAAGAACAAACAATATCACTTCATAAGAATCAAACGCCTTTAACTAATATTTTTGTAAATGAAATTTTTAATGTTTGGGGTATTGATTTTATGGGTCTGTTTCCTTCTTCTGTTGGTAATCTTTATATCCTTCTTGTTGTTGATTATGTGCCCAAATGAATTGAGGTGAAAGCCACATTAACTAGCGAAGCTAAGGTTGTATTAGATTTTGTAATACAAAAGCTATCATTAGTGATCGTGACACTCATTTTTGCAATCATGCAGTTGAAGCATTACTATGCAAGTACCATGTGACTCATTGGACTTCCACAGCTTATCACCCTTAAAGGAATGGCCAAACTAAAATTTCAAATCGAGAAATCAAGTCCATTTTGGAGAAGACGATGTAACCTAACCGGCAAGATTGGAGTTTGTGACTTGGTGATGCACTTTGGGGTTATCATACTACTTATAAATCACCTATAGGAATGTCACCTTATAAGATGATTTACAGGAAAGCATGTCATCTACTAGTGGAGTTTGAACATAAAGCCTTTTGGGTCATTAAGCAATGCAACTTTGATTATGATGCTACTAGAATTGCAAGGAAGTTGAGATTGCAAGAGTTTGAAGAGATACAAATGATGCCTACGAGAATGCAAGAATTTAAAAAGTAAAGACCAAGAGTCTTCATGACTGAATGATTACAAGAAAGGAGTTTTATGTTGGAGATAAAGTCCTTTAACATTCATGTTTGAAAATTTTTCTTGGTAAGTTCGTTCTCGTTGGATTAGACCCTTTGTTATTTCTAATGTTTTTCCTAATGGAGCGGTTGGGATTACAAGTGTAGAAACAAATAAATTGATCAAGGTCAATGAGTATGTTATGTGTTAAGCCAATGATATAAAACAAAACACTTTTTGAGAGGTAACCCAACTAACAAAAAAATTCAGATTTGCTTTTTTTTCTCTTATCTTTTTTTTCGCATTTTGCTTTATATTTGTCATTCTTTTCTATTCCTTTTATTTTATTTCAACATTAAGGACAATGTTGTGTTTAAGTATGGGGGTTTTGGTTTTCTTTGTTATTTCTGTGTGTTTTATTAGAATTAGAAAAACCCTTAAACATTTGAAAAAAAATTGTTTATATTTTCCAGCCTTAAGTATTAAGTTTTATCTATTGAACTCCCATTGATTTATGAGAATATGAGTATTATGTATGAGAATCAGTTGAGATAGATGAAAATATAAATCGAATGAATGGGTGTGCATGCAAGTTTTAAAGTTTAATTAGTTAGGGATTGACTTTGAAATCATATCATATTGACTTAATAGTGTTATACCAATTTAAGCTTTTAAATCTTCATCATTGTATTCTTTGATTGTGCATTCTTTCAATGCCCAAGAGTACATGCTAATAAACAAAACTCCTTTCAATTTTAGGAGGCGTATTCATGGTTGGAACTTCATCGGAGTGAGCTTGTACACCTGGAGCTATAATTAGGTGTTAAGCTCCTTAATTATATCAAGGTATTGTAGTTGTTCTTTCTTTTTCTTATACATGAATGGGTTGCCTTTGTTATATACACATGATAAATAGTAAAATGAAATTGCATCATGAATGCAAGAGAGTTATGGGATTATATGGTGAATAATGATGATTATTCGATGAGAAAAGTTAATAAATATAAAAGATAATGTGTATGACTTAGTAGTACGAATGGTAAAAAAAACTATAGGGATATAAATATTTTGTTTTTGACTTAGTCTTCCAAGTTATGGAAAACTAAAGTGATTTGTGTTTGACTTAGTCGTTCACGAAGGCGGGGCTAAGGCGGTATGGCCAGATGACTTGGTTATCCACAAAGACAAGAACTAAGGTGACTTGATGCGAAAATTGACTTAGTCATCCATAAGAATAGAGACTAAGGTGTTGTAATAGGACCTAGTCATCTATGTAAGAGATGGCTATGGTGGTAATAAACTTGATTAGATTTTGAGTGAAAATCTGAATTATTTGTGTGGTTACTTTGGTTTCTACTAAGATGGGGACCAAGGTGGCAAGAGGAGTAAACTTTACCAGTGAACTATGAAGCTTGGTAATGGAGAAGTCATCTAAGAGTAACTAAAGTTATAAGATATGTTTAGAAATAATGTGATGAAATTATGGTGATATGATGTAAGAATGTAGATTGCATATATAAAAATTTAATTGGTATTAATAAATAAATTATATTTCATTATTGAATGTCCTTCTTATACTACGGGACAAGCTTAATTCTCTTCATTTTAAGGGTAGTTATTACTAGGTATTGGTATTTGGTTTATGTAATATTCTAGTTCATTAGGATTTGAAGTTATCTTCTAAGCTTGTAATTAATATAAAGTTACATACCATTGTTTTAATTAAGTCTCTTATATATATATGTATTTAAAATTTTGGTATAGATGAAGATAAATTTATAATATGCTTTGTTTTAATGACATCATGTATGAAAAGAAAAGATATATGACATTGATTAGGACTGAGTCATCTATGTAAGAGATGGCTATGGTGGTGATAAACTTGATTAGATTTTGAGTGAAAATCTGAATTATTTGTGTGGTTACTTTGGTTTCTACTAAGATTGGGACCAAGGTGGCAAAAGGAGTAAACTTTACAAGTGAACTATGAAGCTTGGTAGTGGAGAAGTCATCTAAAAGTAACTAAAGTTGTAAGATATGTTTAGAAATAATGTGATGAAATTATGGTGATATAATGTAAGAATGTAGATTACATATATATAAATTTAATTGATATTAATAAATAAAATATATTTTATTATTGCATATCCTTTTCATATTGCAAGATAGCCTTAATTCTCTTCTTTTTTAGGGTAGTTATTACTAGGTATTGGTATTTGGTTTATGTAATATTCTAGTTCATTAGGATTTGAAGTTATCTTTTAGGCTTGTAATTAATATAAAGTTATATACCATTGTATTGTTTTGATAATTAAGTCTCTTTTATATATGTATTTAAAATTTTGGTATAGATTAAGATAAATTTGTAATATGTTTTTTTGTAATGACATCATGTATGAAAAGAAAAGATATGTGACATTTAGAATGAGAAATGGAGAAGGTATACGTAGAAGTGGATGAAATGATGAGTAATTGCATTATGATAAAGAAGGTCCAGGATGGTGGGATCATAAATATGTATATTCAATTGTGTTTTTGGTTGATATTGACACCCGAGAAGGTCGATTTATAGAGGAGACTCTCCTGAATTTTCAATACCTATGGTAATAATAATAAGATTAAAGTGTTGTTAGGATAGCTAGTGATAATGATGTTTTAAAAACAATTACTTGTTTTTCAAGGAATATGACATGAATTAAATTGTGTGTGTTACAATTTGGTATCAGAGGAGGGTTGTGAATGGATGTGCATGTGAAGAGAACGTAAGATTTACTAATATAAAACTTGAATCTTTCATGCAGAAGGGCACATGCTCGAGCTAGGGCTCGAATTGATCTTATTCCAAAGAAGGGACATAATAGTAATGAGGCTTAAAGGAGCAACCCCCTATGGGATACTACATCCCATAATCCTGGGGAGTAGGTAGGGTATAAAGAGTTTGTGGGATCACAAAGTACTTCAGTAGCATCATCAGCGCTAGAAGTGTCATGAGTACAAATACCAAAAACTGGTTGAATGGATTAATCTACCTTAGCATGTAGTTCCATTAGGGACACCTATACAGTCTATGGATCTTGCTTCTGTAGAATAGATAGTGAGGGTTATAGTGGTTAGAATGATAGGAGTTACAAGAGAAGTGAGCATAGAATGAGTTAAAACTTTAGTCTATTAGGTAAAACAAAAATGAGATGTACACCCAACTTGGGAGAGGAGGACACAGAAATCTCGGGACAATGGCTCATGAAAGTAAAGGAGTCACTTTTAGAGATTCCGGTGCTTGAAGATATTCGGGTGAATTATGTGGCTCGGCTACTATTTGATGAGGCCCAAACTTGGTGGGCTATAGTAAAAGAAATAAGAATAAGAGAGGTGCTTACCTGGGCTTATTTCAAACATGAGTTTGAGATTCGATACTACTTAGAAAAATATTGATGGAATAAGGAGCAATAGTTTTGTTTTAATTTGAAACACCTAGACATGATAGTTATGGAGTATGGAAGATGGTTCTAGATTCTTTCTACATTTGCCTCTATATTGCTTCCTACTAGCGTCACAGAATTGGGAGATTTAAAGAGGGATTAACCCATGAATTGAAGAAGGGGTTAATCATTTATCAACCAAAGACTCTAAGGGAATTGGTAGAGGCCACTCAAGCTTTAGAGGCAGTGATGAAAGTGGACCAATAGAGCATGACTAGATAAGGGCAAATAGCAGCAGAAAAGAGGAAAAAGACTGCTACTTAGTTTTCTAGGCCACCTCTTTCAAAATGAGGCAGGGTAGGATTATCTAGAAATCAGTTTTTCATAGGAAATATTAGCAAGTTTTTTCAAGTTGAAAAGAGTGGGCAATTGAGTGGTGGAGCCCGATATGGGCCAGTTAGAGGAGGAAGTTTAGCAGGAACTATAAGGCAAGAAACTTCAAACTATCCCTATTGTGAAGTGTGTGATCAATTCCACCTAGGAGATTGTAGGGTGACCCCAAGGCATTGTTTTGTTTGTAGAGAGGCATTGCTAGAAGGAGTGCAGATATGTTACTAAAGGGTGTCATTTATATAGGGAAAATAGGGCATTATCGTTAAAACTTCCTAAATAGAGGACAAGCTCAAAGTTAGAAACAATTAATAATTATGGAAAAGCCTGAAGGGGAACCAATGTGACCTATACAATCTGGGGTCAGTGCAAATAGAGGTAGGGGTAGGAGCACAAGGAACAAAACCTAAGAAGGGGTTTATCATATAACCTATGAGCATGTACGAGCTGCCTCAGATGTGGTAATAGGTATGATTACCTTGAATGCTCAACAAGTTTATGCATTGTTAGATCCAAGAGCGACTCATTCCTTTATAGCAATAAAATTTATACATAAGTTAAATATGCTAAAATATATGTTAGAAAAGAGGGTTAATAATTAGTAATCCTTTTAGGGAATGGTAGGTATAAATGAAATATATAGGGGGTTTAATGTACAAATTGAAGGTTAAAATTTCAAAGTAGATCTAAGACTTTGATGTAATTTTAGGGATGGATTGGTTGGGAAGACACTAGTGAACATGGACTGCTATAATAAGATTGTAACTTTTAATGTAGCAGAAGGAAAAAAGGCAAAATCTAAAGGAGAGAGAAGGATAATTTTGGGTTGTATTATTTCTACAATGACTGTTAGAAAATTGTTAAGAAAGGGGTGTCAAGCTTATTTATCTTATGTAAGAGATAGTGAGAAGCATGGTAAAGAGTTGAAAGACATTCCTATAGTTAGAGAATATCAGATATGTTCCCTGAAGAGTTGCCAGGATTACCTCCAAGATGAGAAATGGAATTTTCTATAAAGATACTACTTGGTACTATGCACATATCCCTAGATCCTTATAGAATGGCACCTGTTGAGTTAGCTAAATTTAAGGTGCAATTATTAGAGTTACTAGATAATTGATTCATTAGGCCAAATAATTCACCTTAGGGGTGGTTATACGGTTTATAAAAAAAAAAAAGGAAGGATGGTACCTTTAGGCTTTTCCTAGACTATAAACAATTGAAAAGGAGTAAATTAGAGATAAAATTCAGACCATATTCCAACTCGTGTTGAATATTGACAGATTTGACCTCTAATCGATGTTTTTGTGTAGAACTTGAGTTATAGAGATTGAAATGAAGGGATTATAGTGACATTAAAAAGCTAACATCCATACCTTTCTGTAAATATATGGCAAGAAAAATTAAAAAGAAAGGGGATGAAAATCGCAGCCTTCATAGACAAGTCTCGCATTCTGCCAATTTTGACCTTCAGCCATTCTGACTTGAATATCTTGAGTTAGAGAAATCCATTTAATGCAAACTTAATTTTCTTAGATTCCTGACTCAAAGCAATATCAACCAACCAAATTTCAATAGAAAATGAGCTCATATGAGAGAGATATGATTTGTTTAAGACAACCTATAAATTCTGTCAGTGTATAGGTTTTGTGAAGAAACAAGTCCAACTTATTTAAATGTAGATTGTCTACTTTGAAAAAGACTATTTTTTTTTAGGATACAAACGGATTAGAGGGATGCATGGATTAGGGTCTCTAATCAAATAAAAAGAAAGAGAAAATGAAAGAGAGGAGGCAGCTAGAAACAAGAAGAAAACTCCACCATTTTCTCCTATACCTGAAATTATGTTCTCATATGTTCTATTCATTAGTTTTTCAATAGACATGCAATGCTAAGTTATATTTTTTAGTTGAAAGGATACAAAAACCTTTGGATTTTAAAAACTGTGAGATCTATTCTATCTTTTCTTTTTTCAGTTTATATGATGAATATGAATGTTTTTCTATGTTTATTTTGATTGTTAGAGAAGACTCTAAATTATTATTCTAAATCAATCTATTGTTAAGTTTGCTATCAAAACCAGAGTTAGTGCAGACACTATGGTGAAGCGATTAGGTTTAATAATTATAGTGGATCTATACTGTTAATCTTAGAGAAAATATTCAATTAAATCGAACATAGACTATAGACAGTTATGTTGTCTAGATTTATCAACTTATTTTTAAGGCTGCCATTAAATTAAATTGTTAGTGCACACCATGGTTGTTTGATGGTTAGGGTAAATTATATTACGAATCAGTTAACTGACCAATAATAAGGAAAGATAGATATTCAAAATATAAATTGATGTATCATTTCAATGATCAATTTTGATTTTCATAGGTGGACGTTTACTTGAGACCAATGTTTTTCTCTTGATAAGTTTTAGATTTATTTAATTTAGCTTGATTATTTTATTCTGTTTACCATATCATATCCTAGATAACCTCAAAACCCCTCAACTTTGAATCATCTAACATAAAGACCTGAACCAAATCTTTCTTGTGAGATCGACCCCTTACTTGCTCTATACTATCTTGTTTATTTAAGCTATGGTAATTAATTTGTGTGACCGCGACATCGCAACAAAAGGTTATTAATGGTTTGACTTAACTTTTTAATGACTGGTTTCTTAGTGTAATTAATATCCTTTTATCAATAATATTCTGATTTAACATTAAAGCATGAAGTATGTTTGCTATGTTAAATCATGTTTATTCTTTCCATAATAATCATCGATTATTTGAATAAGATTTGAAACTTTTTCAAATCTCATTCCACCTTGGATAACGATTTTAAAGTCAATAATACTATTTAAGAACAAATGAAACATTTTCTCTAATTCACCTAGGGTGATGAATCCTCTCGTAATCATTCAAGTACCTTTATATATTTCATGTCATACCCAATGTCTACCCCTTTGTTACCTCGATTAATATAACATATAACAAGATCAAATCATAACATCTTCATATAAGATAAATTAATGATCTCAAGTCTAAGTATCACTTTCACAACTGTCACGTAAGCCTTTTCATATAAATAAGTGATTTCTCCGTATGGAATTCTTATGTGGGTCAGTTCAGTATATATGTCTTATGACAAGCACCTACATATTAGTTCTAGGTATCCCTTATATCTCAACTTATGAGAATAATTACGTCCTTTCATAAAGGAAAGAGCATAATATGTACCAAATTCTACAGCTTTAATAAATGTCCAATATTTAATAGTGTAACATCCCCATAACCGGGATAAAGCAACGATCTCATGTTAACTGATAAACATGGTGATTAAATTTTATATATATATGTGTGTGTGTGTGTGTGTGTGTGTGTGTGTGTGTTCATATTGAAATTTATCGAAATGTTTTCACTAAAAATTTCAGCAAAGTCTCCCCTATATCGAGAGGTCCTAAGTTATCAACATACAACCTGTTTACACTTCTAATATACCGCATCTCCTAACTCAATTCAACTCAATCATCATGGGTCTCAATCCCACAACATCATCATTCATATCAACCACAATGTTTATGATATACATTGTACAACAATTATCATTATGGATGGATAAAGATATAAACATGCATACATGGAACATGGTTATACAAACTACAGAATTAAATTAATTTATTCAAGTTTAAACATCAATTATACAAATTGAGTTATATAAAAATTGTAATATTACCAAATACAAGGGTACACTCCCTAGAACCTAAATTACAAAAAGTGAACCTAAGCTAGAATCTACTCCTATCGTGCATGTGATGGTCCTGAAAACAAAATACATATTATTGAAATATGAATATCATAATAATATTGCAATACAAATATCCAGCAATTTAAAAAGGTAAACATGCATTTATATTTTATTCACTTCTCGCTTCTGGTTTTCATTGGAAACTCTTTCTCCTTCAACTACTAAAAACCAATTCATCTTCCATTATCAACCTCTATTCAAGATTTCATAAGACCATCCATGATTATTTCCGCTTAACACATTACCGAAACCAATTTCACTAGTATCATCATCACCCCGTAGGAGTTGATGCAAGGTGATCTCCTTACCCGGGATCCTAACATACACTAAATGTATGTTACTCAATACATGGTGATCCCCTTTCCCAGGATCCTAACATACATTAAATGTATGCTAGTAAATACATCTTGATCCCCTTACCCGGGATCCTAACATATATTAAATGTATGCTAGTCAATATATAATTGTTCCCCTTATCCAGGATCCTAATATACAATAAATGTATGCTAGTCCAAACATGGCGATCCTTTTACTCGGGATCCTAACATACATTAAATGTATGCTAGTTCACGCCCCAAATCACACTTCTCATATTTCCTTTGTCAACGATAATTTCATCACTTGGCAATTCACACAACAACCTTTCACCTTGAATACACATACATTCAGAATACTATCCAAAATATCGATATCATTACGCAAACTTTCATCCTTCTCCTAAAATCCAACATTCGGTAATTCACATATCACATCAATAACATATTAAATCATAGAATTTAACTAGAAAGTATAGGTGCGGATCACCTACTTGCAGTAGAAGCTCTACTCGTGCTCTCCTGCTGCTGCCACTGCACAACGCCTGTGGTCCCTCCTAGTACTCACAGGCATAATCTCATAAGTGATCCTTATTCAAGGATACATTTCATACTAACATATTAACAACCAATACATGCATTTCTTTTAATTATTCCTTTCTTTATATTTTATGTTCTCTCATTTCATCTATTTATATCATCATTCTTTGTCCAACCATGGTTGTCATTCTTTTCTTTATATTTAAATTGTTACTGTTTAAACCTCGAACTGTTACTGTCTGACCCCTCCTTATATTTTTAACTATATCTAGAGTTATAAAACTCTATTTCAAGCGAGATTGGTCTCGTTGGAAAGCTAAGACACGAGGCTACAAGTTCTCTGAAGGAAAGAGAATCTAGTTCTACATCCAAGAGAGTCAAAATTGCTCATCAACAAACATTTAGACTGTTACTGTTCAATTGTTACTGTCTAGATATTGAATTGTTACTGTCTGACCTCTCCTCATATTTTTAACTATATATAGAGTTATAGAACTTCGTTTCAAGCGAGATTGGTCTTGTTGGAAAGTTAAGACACGAGGCTACAAGTTCACTGAAGGAAGGAGAACCCAGTTCTCCCTCTAAGATAGTCAAAATTGCTCATTAACAAACATTTGAATTGCTACTGTCTGGATATTGAACTGTTACTGTCTAACCTCTCCTTGGATTTTTAACTATATCTAGAGTTATAAAATTATGTTTCAAGCGAGATTGGTCTCGTTGGAAAGCTAAGACACGAGGCTAGAAGTTCGCTGAGGAAAGGAGAACCTAGTTCTGCCTCCAAGATAGTCAAAATTGCTCATCAACAAATATTTGGACTGTTATTGTTCAACTGTTACTGTCTAGATATGGAATTGTTAATGTCCGACCTCTCCTCAGATTTTTAACTATATATAGAGTTACAAAACTGCGTTTCAAGCGAGATTGGTCTCGTTGGAAAGCTAAGACATGAGGCTACAAGTTTGCTGAAAGAAGGAGAACCCAGTTTTGCCTCCAAGACAGTCAAAATTGCTCATTAACAAACATTTGGACTGTTACTGTCTAGATATTGAATTGTTACTGTCCGACCTCTCTTTAGATTTTTAACTATATATAGAGTTATAGAACTTCATTTCAAGCAAGATTGGTCTCATTGGAAAGCTAAGATATGAAGCTACAGGTTCGATCAAGGAAGGAGAACCCAGTTCTGCCTCTAAGATAGTCAAAATCGCTCGTCAACAAACATTTAGATTGTTACTGTCTAGATATTGTCTGTTACTGTCCGACCTCTCCTTAAATTTTGAACTATATCTTGAGTTATAGAACTATGTTTCAAGTGAGATTGGTCTCATTGGAAAGCTAAGACACGAGGTTATAATTCGCTGCAGGAAAGAGAACCCAATTCTGCCTCCAAGACAGTCAAAATTGCTCATCAACAAACATTTGGACTGTTACTGTCTAACTGTTACTGTTTGGATATTAAACTGTTACTGTCTGACCTCTCCTTAGATTTTTAACTATATCTAGAGTTATAGAACTCTTTTTCAAGTGAGATTGGTCTCGTTGGAAAGCTAAGACACGAGGCTACAAGTTCGCTGAAGGAAGGAGAACCCAATTCTGCCTCCAAGACAGTCAAAATTGCTCATCAACAAACATTTGGACTATTATTGTCCAACTATTACTGTCTAGATATTGAACTGTTACTATCCGACCTCTCCTCGGATTTTTAACTATATCTAGAGTTATAAAATTCTGTTTCAAGCGAGATTGGTCTCATTGGAAAGCTAAGACACTTTCCGAGTATTGGGAAAGATATGAGCAACTTTGTATTCAATATCCTCATCATCTAATACCCGATCAGCTGCTCATTAAATATTTCTATGAAGGATTGATGCCTAATGACCGTAGAATCATTGATGCTGCAAGTGGAGAGGCATTGGTAGATAAGACACCCAAGGATGCACACCAATTGATCTCAAACATGGCAGCCATCTCGAAATAGTTTGGCACCCGTGGAGATGATTAGTACTTAAAAGTGATTTTTATCAAGGTTTTATATCATCATTTTGCACTTGAATTATCAATAACTCCTTAACTAGAGCATGTTTTATAATAACAGATTTGATAATATAAGATAGCTTTAATTTATGGTAAATGTTCATTTTAAATGCAGGCATATCTCACAATTCAAAGGATTGATTGATGTGATTAACTATTGAAAGTGAAAGGACAAAGAAACGGCTAAGTTTAGAAAGGAGATGTCGATTCAATTCAAATTGGAACACTGTTCAGTTATTGGGTCATATCTGGAGCTATAGATCTTGGATTTCAGCTTAATTTATATGGATGGAAAGCTAAGAAATAGGCCTACAATGTTCATGAATAGTGTAAGACCCAAATCTGCCGTTTTCAAATTCAAAGTTTGGCCACAAAAGAGAAGTCAGAATCTGTCCTGTAATCCAGCCCAAACACTGCTTAGAATTTTACCCATATCTGGAGTTCTAGAAGGCCAAATGACGTGAAATTTGGTGGGTGGAAGGAAAAGACAATTTCCAACAACTTTCATGAAGAAGATTTTCTCAAATTCGGATGGTAACAATGACATTTCGTCCAGACAAGAGCTTGAGGTCTATCCACCACGTCCACCAACAGCACTACTCAGTATTTTAGCCATATCTCGAGCTCTAGTGATCCAAATGCTCTGAAATTTTATGGGTAAAAAGATAAGATGATTGCCAACAACTTTCATGAGGAACACTTTGCCAAATTCTGAATGGATCAATGTCATTTCATCCAGCCAAAGTGCTTGAGTGCTGCTGTCCACCAAGTCCACTAAATCAATAGTTGGCCACTACATCAATAATCAATTACCAAATGAATAGTTTTGAATTTTAGCCTATAAAAGGAGGCATTTGCCATTCATTTAGCAATCTTGGTTGAAAAACCCACTCTTGAACCTTGTGAGAAAGATGGGTTAATCTCCGAGGGTAAGGAAGGGGTTAAATCTGAACATTGCAAAGAAAAGACTGATTTCCCGCCAGCACTTCCATTTCCTCATGCCATGACCAAACAAAGGAAAGTCAATCACAACTCTGAAATCTTTGAAATTTTCAAACAGGTAAGGATCGATATTCCTTTGGTAGATGCTATTAAACAGGTACCTTCTTATGCTAAATTTTTAAAAGATCTGTGTACTGTGAAGAGAAAACTGAATGTGAAAAAGAAAGCCTTTTTAACCGAACAAGTAAATTCCATTCTTCAGAATAATAATGCTTTGAAATATAAAGACCCTGGTTGTCCTACAATTTCTTGCTTTATTGGAGAACATAAAATTGAAAGAGCTTTACTTCATCTTGGAGCTAGTGTAAATTTACTTCCATATTTAGTCTTTCAGAGTCTCAATCTAGGTGAGTTAAAACCAACTTCTGTAACTCTTTTACTTGCTGATAGATCTGTAAAAGTGCCTAGAGGAATAGTTGAATATGTGTTAGTACAAGTTGATAAATTCATTTATCCTGTGGATTTTATTGTCTTGGATACACAACCTATTGAAGCAAGTAATTCAATTCCTGTTATTTTAGGATGTCCGTTTCTTACAACTTCTAATGCATTGATTAATTGTAGGAATGGACTGATGAAGTTATCATTTGGAAACATGACATTGGAGATGAATATTTTCAACATTTGCAAGCAACCTGGAGATAATAATGATTTACAAGAAGTGGACTTTATTGAAAAATTAGTTCATGATCAATTTGAAACTATTTCCAATGAAATTGAGTTTAATGAATCTGAGAATTTGCAAATGATTTATTTTCAGGAAGAATCAAAGGCAAGTAATTGGAGACCACAAATTGAGGAATTGCCATCACAATCAATTGAGTCCATACCTTCCAGTGTTCAACCACCAAAACCTGATTTGAAGCCGTTACCATTCAATCTCAAATACTCATTTTTGGAAGAAAATGAAACTTTTCCGGTAATAATTTCTTCCAAACTTAATGCACATCAAAAAGGTAAGTTATTACAAACTCTAAAAATGCACAAAAATGCATTAGGATGGACCATAGCTGACATAAAAGGAATTAGTCCTTTGATTTGCACACACAGGATTTATTTAGAGGAAAATGCTAAACCCTCTAGAGAAATGCAACGAAGGCTTAATCCTAATATGAAAGAAGTAGTGAGAAATGAAGTCATTAAGCTTCTTGATAATAGAATCATTTATCCTATTTCTGACAGCAAATGGGTAAGTCCTACCCAAGTTGTACCCAAGAAGTCTGGAGTCACTGTGATAACAAATAAGAAAAATGAGTTAATTCCAACTAGAACCATTACTGGTTGGCGGATGTACATTGACTATAGAAAACTTAATTCAATGACTAGAAAAGATCATTTCCCTTTACCTTTCATGGATCAAATCCTAGAAAG
>Ga0325405_1002341_pt1 | contig 19473 bp, 11 predicted proteins | sample PopdelMetagenome_21_FD_205663 | JGI IMG/M metagenome (GOLD analysis project Ga0325405, IMG submission 205663) | Populus deltoides microbial communities from Bellville, Georgia, United States - Xylem-Control-R2 | ecosystem: Host-associated > Plants > Phyllosphere > Stem > Wood/Secondary xylem...
TCCACTGAGATGAATTTATTTTTTTATTTTTTGATAAAAAATACAAAAATTAATTTACTATTAACCCAATAATAAAAGATAAAATTTAATAAAAACCCTACACTAAAATATAGAATTTTAAAAAAAAATCAAAAGATATTTTAAAAAAAGGACACAAAAATCCTAACTCAACTCTTTGATCAACACACGTCAAACTCGTGTCCTCGGGTTATATATGAACTTCTAATTTGTTTTCTTTTATTATATGATAAAAAATACCAAAAATAATTTACCATCAACTCAATATTAAAAGATAAAATTAAGTAAAAAATTTCACACTAAATAATAAAATTAAAATAAATAAATAAAAAAAAAAAAAAAAAAAAAACAAAATGAGCAAGGAAAAAAAAAGAAGAAGCCTAACCACAGTCGGCAATGCTTGTCCCAAAGCGCATGGGCTGATGGAGGCGCGCGTACTTGACTCATATTTTTTTTATTTCTTTTTAAAAGGTTATTCGTCCCTTAAAAAAAAAATAGAGCTACCTCCGGTTTTCTGTTTTTGCAAAGAAAATAATGAGCTTCAAGTGACTCAAACTCGTGATTAACCAACTAATTAAGCCACCAAATAAAGTTAATGATAAATGATTCAACTAATATATTAAGCTGGATCATTGTTAATATGAACAATAAACCGGCTCTAATAGTTATAGGTGTGTTTATAATTTCTTTGTTTCTAAAAAAAGAAAAAAATTGTTGGCCGGGAATTTAAGCATGTCTGGCTCATGACCAAACCGTAACAATTATATAGCCTGAGCCGATAAAAGATTAAGCCCCCAGGAATCCATGCAATCTATATAGCCTGAGCTTTTTTTTTTTTTTTTTTCTTGAAGGCATCTCTTCTTTTATTGTTCTCTGATCTGTTAGATTATGACTCACAAAAGCAAAAAAACCCTAGTTTTGACTCGCCTTACCAAGTACATAGTTTCGTACTTCAATGACCATTGCCATCCCCACCTTCTCAAAGCATTGATCTCTCTTTCCTATCGGGATTTTTATCACTTGGGAAGTCTCATGTGGATCACAGAGAGGCCTGTTTAAACAGCTGTAGACAGGATTGATCATGTATATTTTATGATATCTCATCCTGAAAATGAAAGTGACTCCAACAATATCTCGAATTTGATATATGAATATAGTCATGGTTGCCAGCTTCATTAGTTTATTAAAATAATCGTGGACTAAAAGGTGAAAGATATATCAAGACACGGTACACTTGAGGCAATTGATCATCAAGCCACATCGAGGAAATTTAACTGCCTTAAATTAAACTGAAATTATCTTGCAATTGTTTTAGTATTGGAGAGGGCCAGTTGAAATAGTTGATTCCTCGTGCAAGTTCTTTTGGACTTTCATGCTTGTCAACTTTGAAGGAAATAGCTTTAGTCCCATATTAGTTTCTTTTGTTGACAGAGAGTTAGTTTGGTGAAGAATCGTGCGGCTTTAGTACTTGCCAAACTACAAGTGATGTAATTATTATAAAATAACCTAAAAAGATAAGTGATGTAATGTAACCTAAGAAACAACACACCATGTATTTATTGTTATACCCCCTAGAATAATAGGATGTCTTAGGTTGTTCCTTAGCCAACCTTCCTATATATATATGTGTGTGTGTGTGTGTGTGTGGCAGAACACGACATTAACTGTAGGGATTACAACATTGCAATAATCCTACATTAATTTCCTATTCAGATATATACATGTTATACATTTTATAATATACCCCCTCAAGCTGAGGGTGGAGGATCGACCCGAAACTTGAACCGAAAAGCAGTAAAGGATGCAATAAGAAGCAGTTTGGTGAAGACATCTGCAAGTTGATCCCGAGAAGGAATAAAACGAATCTGAATCTCTTTCTTGGCAACGCCGTCGCGGACAAAGTGATAATCCACTTCAACATGCTTAGTACGGGCTTGGAAGATAAGATTTCCTGAAAAATAGGTCGCGCCAAGGTTATCACACCAAATGGTAGGAGCAAAAACTGAGAGATCCTACATATATATTAACAAGTATTGAAGCCAAATGACTTCAGTGGTACCATATGCTAGGGCTTTATACTCAGCCTCAGTAGAGGAGCGAGCAACTATGCGTTGTTTGCCGGATTTTCAAGAAATAGACGTCTGATAAAAAAACAAGGAAGCCACCCGTAAACTTGCGATCATCAATACTATCAGCCCAATCTGCATCTGTAAATTCATGTAGAGTAAAAGAGGAGCCTCGAGTGATATGAACACCATAAGATGCCGCACCTTTAAGATAACGTAGAATACACTTAATAGCGGCCCAATAAGAATCTGTAGGAGCATACATAAACTGACAGACTCTGTTAACAACAAAACAGATATCTAGACGGGTGAAGGTAAGATATTGAAAAGCACTCATGATTTGACAAAAATCATGTAGGATCAGAGAATGAATTATCCAACAATATAGTAACTTTCAAATGAGAGACTGGAGTATCAACAGGTTTGCAAGAAGTCATACCAGCTCGAGTGAGGATGTCAATAATATATTTATATTGACGCAACATTAAACCCATACATGTAGACTGAAATTCAATACCCAGAAAGTAGTGAACGATGCCTAGGTCACGAAGCTTGAATTCAAAGCTCATTAACTGTATTAGGTGGTAAAGCATAGCAAAGTTGATACCCATAAGCAGAATATCATCAACATACACCAGAAGATAAAATATATTTGATCCATCAAACAATATAAATAGGGAGGTGTCAACCTTGGAAGCCCTGAAACCAATGGAGAGCAAAAAATCACTCAGATGAGTGTACCATGTTTTCAGTGCCTGTTTTAAACCATATAATGATTTGTGCAATCTGCACACATGAGATGGAAGAGAAGAGTCAACAAAATCTGAAGGTTGTTTCATGTAGACCTTTTCAGTAAGAACGCCATTGAGGAAGGCATTATGAATATCAAGTTGGTGAATCTTCCAATTTTGCGAAACCGCAATAAAGAAAACCAATCAGACGATGGCCTGCTTAATAACTAGACTGAAGGTTTCAGAATAATTAATGCCTTCTTGCTAAGTAAAACCTTTAACAACAAGGCGCGCTTTATAGCGCTCAATACTACCATCAACACGACGTTTGATCTGATACACCCATCTACTGCCAACATCGTTCATCGAATGATGAAAAGGAACCAAAGACCAAATGCGATTAGAGCGCAAAGCTGTGATCTCATCACACATAGAATTATGCTAAACTGCATACCAGTCAGCATCAGAAAATGCAAGAGGCTCAAAAGAGGGAGAATGTAGTACCCATATGTAGGCAGGATTGGCGGCAGCTAAAGCAACCAGATTTGTTGTCTTCGGCTACCGCGGTCTGAGAATCATAGGATGCCTGCTGATCTCTGGTGGAGACACAAGGGAAAATGGTGGCAAGGAAAGGAGATCTGTAGCAGCTGATAAGAAGATAGATCAACCATAAGTTTCAGTCCAGCTGGAGATGATGAGGAAGAATCAGCCGCAAATATAAGACTGTTAGCAGAGGAGGGGTTGTAAGCAGAGGCCGAATCTGCAATAACACTGGCCAAGAAGGGCGAAACAGAGAAAGGACTAGAGATTGCCCCAAGACCAGGAGGGGATGAGATCACTTGACGAGCTGAACCTGCATTATAATGGTTAGATAAACATGTATAGGATGATGAACAGGGGAGGGGTGGAGGTTGTGGTATGGTGATTGTTTGGAGTGGCAGAGCTGAATTCTGGTGGCTGTTTAGAATGGGTATTGGTGGGTGGTGGAGCAGAGTCAGGAGGGTAACAGTGGCAGGTTGGGTGGTGGTTGTGTTCAAGACCTTTGCAATTTGTTTAGAATTATCAAATGGAAACACATGTTCATAGAAGCGGACATGATGAGAAATATAAATACGATGAGATGCAATGTCAAGACATCGATAACCAAGGTGCGAGGAACTGTAACTAAAGAACACACATGGAGAGGAACGAAAATCCAATTTATGATCATTATATGGACGCAGAAAAGGAAAACATAGACACCTAAAAGTACGCAAAAAATGATAATCAGGAGGCCGTTGAAATAAACAATCAAACAGAGATTGATGGGCAAGAACAGGAGTAGGCATGCGATATATAAGATAAACAAAGGTTTCAAAAATATAATTCCAAAATAGAAGAGGTGTTTTACATTGCCCTAGAAGAGTAAGTCATGTTTCCATAATATGCCTATTTTGTTCATGAGTGTGAGGAAAAATCAGACGATGATGGATACCAATGGTCTAAAAGAAGGTTGACAGTTTGTGTATTCACCGCCCTAATCAGTTTGAACAAATTTTATTTTTAATGAAAATTAGCATTCAACGAGAATCTAAAATTGATGAAAAATAGAGTAAATATCAGACTTGGCAACGAGAGGGTAATACCATATATATTTGGTATAAACATCAACAAAGATAACAAAATAACAATAGCTATCTGAAGAGAAGAGGGGAACAGGGCCTCATACATCACTAAAAATTAATTCAAGCGGAGCAAAAGTTTTGTGACCTATAGGTCCTAAAGACAAACGCGATGATTTTCCTAGATGACAACTTTGACATTAAAAATTAAGACGTTTATTGTTACAAAGATCTTATTTTTCGAGACTAACAATTGAAAAATACATGAAGTAGGATGACCTAGTCGACGTTACCATAAATTAGCAGAAGCTGAAGTGCAGAGAGACCAATAGGCTTAAGGAACTGACGTGACGAAAGACTTGGTCAGGGCATAAAGATCATATTTACTCTGACCTGAGAGAAGGATTTCATTGGTGTTGAGACCCTCGACATAAAACACACGAGGGTGAAATTCAAAATAAACATTATTATCAAGATAAAATTTCTGAACAAAAAGCAAAGGTTTCGTGATTGCAAGAACATGAAGAACATTAGATAAGGTGAAAGAACGATGTGGTTTATATATTTTTGTATGACCGAGATGAGATATAGGAAGGCCCTTACCATCACCAACATGCAAATTATCATTAACAAGATATGGTTCTGAAGCAATCAAGGTGGCAAGATTAGGTGTGACGTGTAGATTGTCATTAGTATCCGAAAACCAATCAACAGAACCGGTTGAGAGATTGTGCTGCACCAGATTAGTAGTAGGTTGTTGGCCATAACCTCGCTGCTAGAGTTGAGGACAGTGGGGAGGGTCTGGAGCCAGCAAACCGGTTGCCTCTACTGCTGAACTGGTTGGGGCGCTAACCGTCATTGAAGCAGCCCCTGCTGTGACCAAAATTGCTAAAGGTCTGGCATTGCACAACAAGGACAGACGGTGGGGTGCTGGATATGGGCAACAGAGGAGCATGTATGGCAGCCGAAGATTTGTGAAGAAATTCATGCGTGAGGAGATGATTGTGAAGATCCGCATGCGATAAAGGTTTGGCCTTGGTAAAAAGGCTTGTAACTAATTCTTTAAACTCTCCCCGAAGACCACGAAACACATATAAGTTAAAATCCTTAAGCGAAACCGGTCGGCCAGCAATGGCTAACTCATCAACCAAGGCCTTAGCTTTTTTTATAAATTGAGTTACCGATTCATCACCCTAGCGAAGATCCTGAAGAGAGCCATGAAGTTGCATAATACAAGAGTTTGAGGTGGAAGCGAGAGCTTGCTCAAGAGTGCGCCAGGCAGAACAAGAATTTTGGTAGCCAACAACAAGCTGCAGAACTTCCATGGATAGACAGGAAAGGAGAGCACTCAGAATAAGTTGGTCATGTTGTTTCCAGCGAAGAAAGAGCGGATTTACATGAAGAGAGGTATCATATCTAGCAAGAACATGTGGAGATGGACATGTGTTGGAGCCATTAACAAAGCCGAAAACTCCTTGACTTAGGAGATATGGCAGCATCTGCATACGCCAATATAGATAATTGGTGTTTGTTAATTTGAGGGAGATGACTTGATGAGTGTGAGATAGGGAGATTATGTTTGCGACAGTAGAGATAGAAGTTGCATCAGACGCAAGCTGCAAGAAGGGAGTATTGTAGGTGTTGAAGAGAGTTTGTTCACCAGCCACAGGAGAGGAGAAAATAGGAGGTGATGCAGCAGAGGAAGACAGAGAGCCGCTGCAGGAGAAGAAGTCTGCACCGCCGGTGCTATAGAAGAAGAAGAAGTAATGGGCGGCTGTTCCATTACATAGGAGGCTGTGAGGAAAGTGTTTTAATTATTTTATAGCTCTAATACAAAGTTGAGAATAATAGAATGTCTTAAGTTGTGCCTTAGCCAACCTTTATATTTATATACATATGGCAGAACACGACAGTAACTGTAGGAATTACAACACCGGAATAATCCTACATTAATTTCCTATTCAAATATTACATGTTATACATTCTATAATAACGATGATAAAATTATATTTTTCATGCGATCTAATGATTATTAATAAATTGATTGGGAATAATTTTATTTGTTTATTTTTTTTATAATAAAATAACTTTGTTGCTCTTAAAAACAAAAAAAAAATATAAACCTTTTATTTAAGGGTTTTCTTGTCTTTTCTATTTTCCTTGCATAACAAGATGACTTAAATATCCTTAAAAGTTAAAAAAAATATTGAACTTGAATATAGGGGTTTTTTGTCTTTTCATATTTTTATCACAGTGAAATGATAGTTTTAACCTTTAAAAAAAAAACACTAAGGCCACTTTGAAATGAGATTTTCATAATTACAATATGGTTTTTCTGTAATATTCAGATGCTCTTAATAGTTATTTAGTAATTTAACATATTAAAATATTAATAAAAAAATTACAAACATGTGTGAATGCGTAGTCGTCCCTAGTGACTTTCTAACAACGCATAGAGGGTTGTATGATGGCCAAAAACTACCAACCATTATGTCATCCGACACGTATATTGACAGCATAGCTGATGAGGTGGCACATTGTAATTAGATTTACGGTGATTCAGTGATAGCGATGATTTTTTCTCCTTCCTCTCTTTTCTCTCTCTTGAGCCTTGATATTCACATCAAGCCTTAAAAAATTCAATTGTGTCCATCAGTTTGCATTTATCTTATATTTGGTCATCATTTTTTTATTGCTATTTGTTTTTATTTTAATGCTTTTTGAAATTTATTATTTTTTCAATTTCATCTCTAAGCATTTTATTTCATTTGATTTTTTTTATCCAATTTAGTTCACATTATTTTGATTGCTATTTTCTTATCATTTGTTAGATTTTTTTTCAATTTTGTCCTGCATCATTTTATTTATTTTGTATGCAGTTTCAGTCATCATTTATCTTATTGTTATTTTTAATCCCTTTTTATTTATTTTGTTTTTCAATTTAATCCCTAATTATTTTTTTATTTATTTTTTGTATAAGATTTAGTCTTCATTGTTTTGATTGTTATTTGTTTTAATTTTTTTTACAATTGAGAATTTTGCTTTGTTATTTTTTTCTTTTATATCTTCTACAATCCCGGTCTCATGACCCGACCCACCAATTTTGAAGATAAGGGCAATTTAAGCCTTTTTTTTTAACTCCTTTTCAAAAATTGATTATTTTTATATTTTATCATTCGATATTGAGTTATTAGGTCTTGAGCTTTATGATTTTTCCTACTTACCTTTTTGCGGGGTTATACCGAGTGTGGATTAGTCAAGTTAACACATGTTGGCTCAAGTTTTTTACCATTATTTTTATTATTATTATTATTGATTTAAGTTTGGTCTTTTTTTCTAGGTTCTTTTAAAAAAAAATTAAGTTTTTAATCCATATCTCATTTTGTGCTTTGCAGGTTAGTAGAGTTAACCCGAGATGACTCGGATCTTTTTCTTTAACGTTTCTTTTAAAAAAAAACTAATTTTTTTTTTTTACTTTCATTATTTGATATTAATTTATTAGACTTTAAATTTTATGATTTTTTTTATCTTATTTTTTATAAGGTTATCCTATATCTCAAATCGTGTGTTGATCTAGTTAACTATGTTGATCCTATTATTATTTAGATATTTTTTTTTATGGTAGAAAACATTTAACTGAGTCGGGTCATAGCGCTTACCACCAGTATAGTAACACTCTAAACATGGCCATTCTATGCCCTTGACCACCTTGGGAGTATTGTGTGTATGTGATTCAGATACCTCAACGCGATTACTTGGCCACATTGAGGAGGTTCATGTATATATCATGGAAGTGGCAATATCTCATTTGGGATTCAGTCTTGGTCTCGTGTTAGTACTTTTTGCCTGCAACTTTCTTCATCTCCTTGTTATTTTTTTGCCCTTTTTGAACCAAATATAATAGGGAAACAGGGACATCAAATTAACAAACTAACCAACGGTTTCTTGCCTTACCCGTGATTTAGAGCTTGTTTAATGTTATAATAATAATTGATTTTTAAAGTAATTTTTACTCGAAAATATATTAAAATAATTTATTTTTAAAAAAAATTTAATTTTAACATCAGCATATCAAAATAATCCAAAAACACCTAAAAATAAACAAATTAGATTTTTGAAACCATTGTTTATGCAGCAAAATCAAACATGCACTTAGAATCCTAATAAGAAGTAGGTCCCTTTACCAGGACATAAGTTATAATTTATTTGACATGTAAAAAAAAACCTTTTAACTTTAAATCATGAAATCAAAAGTTATTTTTCATATAGTTAGGCTATAGTTATGCTTCATATATACAAATGGGCTTCATTTTTTGCACTGGAACTCAGGTGTTATTCACACTCGGCATTTTAACCACCTAATAACATTAAGTTTTGAGTTCGTGGGTGTGTTTGAAATATGATGTAAATAGTGATTTTTTAAAAAAATTAATTTTTTAAAATTTGAAACAGGTTGAAAACCGTGTTTTTTAAATTTAAAAAAAATATTTAAAATAAAAAATAATTTTATGTTTTTAGATCGTTTTAATGTGTTGATGTTAAAAATGATTTTTGAAAAATAAAAAACTTTATTTTGATGTATTTCTGAGTGAAAAACATTTTGAACCACCACCATTATCACAATTCCAAACAGAGTCTTAATACGGTATAGGTTTCTTAAGTATGGCTCATATTCATCTTGAAACAGAGAAATTAGTTGTAAGAACAACATTGATTTTCTTGAAACCAGTATTGCCCTGGGTCCTAATTATGGGAAACTAGGATGTAACTAACATCTACCACGTGTGGACAACATTAGTTAAATTTATAATCTACTAAATGTTTCTTTTTATTTGTTCCCACTAAATCTCTTAATTAGCATTTTTATTCTTTAATCTTTGCCTCTCATCAAGGAATTCACTTACATTTTTTTATATAATAATAATTTTAATATTTTATATTTTTTTAAATGAGTAAATCGTACCCAACATATGGCGAGCTAGCTGAGAAATTCCCTCACATTGCTTAGTTGAAATTCCTCCAACGAATAATTTTTATCAGAAACAAAAGGAAAAACAAATGTTCTCTGTGGCAATATTGAAATCTGAAAATCTTGATCTGCATCCGTGATAAGCCCATGTCAATGGCTTCTTTGAGGGGCCTAGATAGAGATTTCAATTTACAACAAACAAAAAAAAGCCCATGTCAATGGCTTCTTTCTACTTTAGTTGATGTCGTTTGACCATGGACCAAGGTCGGAATGTTAATTTTATGTTTCGTAAATGTATATTGAAGAAAAAAATATAAATTTTAAAAAGATAACATGCAATGTCAAAATAAATATTGGTTAAAAAACTTATTAAAATATTAATTAATTTTCTACATGTATACTATTATATTATTAACAAAATTCTCAAGAAACAAAATCAGAATGGTGTGTATATATATATATATATCATTTTTCTTCTTTAGGCATTATTTTTATTATATTACGAGAGAGAACCAAACTCCTTTAAAACTTATACATGTTTTTAGAACTAGACAAGTTTTTGTTTTTTTTTTTTCCATTGAATATAAAAATAAACATGACAAACTAAGGAATTAAACATGTTGCAATTCCTCTTATATCAATAATACTGGATAAAATTATTAGCAGGTCTCATAATATTATTATTGTTGTTGTTGTTGTAATTTATGAAGAAAAAAAAAACAGAGTTAAAATTTTGTAATGTTATTGGTGAAGTTACTGAAACTTCAAATAAACATCGAGTTTTTTTTATGACTGCTCTTAAACTTGAGTATTTGAACTTGAATGTTAGGCTATATATTTCTTGTAAAATAAGTATCATGTTCAATCAAGGGACTCTCTAATAATTAATTTAGTAAATAAAGTGAAGAAAAATAAACAGAACCATGTAAGACATAGAGAGAGATTTAATAAAGTTGTATAGAATGTGTGTTCTTCTACCCCCATTGTATGAGTGGCTTGGGGTGTTAATATACCATGACCCCTTAAGATCACATAACTTACCTGATAAGAAGTATAGAGCAATAATAGGATAGCCTACATAATGAAAAGTAGGGGAAGTTAGGGCAGAGAAGTTACATCATAACTGTTTACATGCTTTCCTGACTAAAAATAGCAAAGACTATGCATACAACCAATAAAATTCATATGGTCCTGTATATAGTTAGGAGAATATTCTTACCATTAAAATAGGGCCCAGTAAAAGTTGTGAAAAAAAACCCATATCTATTTGAAGTTTTATTAACTTCATCAATGACATTATTTTTGAAAAATTAAACAAAAGCTAGTTAATTTCCCTCTCATTACTAATTTTCTAAAAAGATTTCATAACGAACAACATGGAAACTCCAAGAGGGAGAGTGATTATCACTGCAACATCAATTCTCATGGTATCACCACCTTGCATATCATATAAGAGCATTAACTAATTTAGTTCTAACCACTAATGAATAGCTTAGAGCCACTCCATTTCCACCACATACCATAGAACTAATCACTTGTAACCTCTCCTCTTGTACATAAATAATTTCACTTTCGAGAGACGATTGGATAAAATGACATGTAAAAAAGTAGATTAAACCATCACACCTCTATCATGCTAGAAAGCCATCAACATGATAAGTGCTCTTAGACTAAGTCTTTAAAATATGATCTTCATAAATCAAAAGGAAAAACAATCACAAGTCATGGAAATAACTATAAGAATCACCACCATCATCGCCCCCTACAAGATCCCTTTAAGTTGTCCTAAACAAAAAAGAAAATGATAAAAGTATGAAAACAAAGGTCTTGATCATCAAATAAAAGATTTCTCGATATGTTATAATGTATTAAACATTAATCTCCTCAAGAAGGTTATCACCATGAAGATGAATCTAAACAATTATGACAAGCTCACTGACCCAAAAAAATAAGTACGAATGTTATGAGTAGTATTGAGCTGATCATACAAGACAACAACACTATATATAAAATTAGTCCCACTATATTTCCTGGATATGCACAGACGTGTTACTATAATTGAGGACCTAATTCCATCCCAAACTTCTCTGACTTATATAGTAAGCTTATGCATATTTTAGCATAAGTATATGTTTGATGTCATGGTCACACACATTAATTATCCTAACTTAAAACATAACACACAAGATAGTATAGAGCAAGTAAGGAGTCGATCCCCACGAGAAAGGTCTAGGTCAAATTTTTATACTATATGATATGCAATTTGGGGGGGGTTGGAAGTTATCTAAGCTAAAACAAAAAAAAAACAGAAAACTATCAAGCGAAATTAAATAAAATCAAAATATTATCAAGAGAAAAAACTCTGGTTTGAAGTAAACATCCACCTACATAAATCAGAACTAATCATTAAAACGATACATTAATTTTATATTCTGAATATTTATCCTTTCTTAACATTAGTTAATTAACAGATCCGCTGTATAACTAACCCTAACCATCAAATAACCACAGTGTCCGCACTAGTAATTTAATTGAATTACAGCATTAAAAACTAGATAAATTGATTAATCTTGACAACATGACTATCTGCAATCCATGTTTGATTTGTTTGAATGTTCTCTCTAAGGTTAATAACATAGATCCGCCATAATTGTTAAACTTAGTTGCTTTACAAGTTCATATACCACAACTCCGGTTTTGATATCAAACTTAGCAACAAATTATCTATAATAATAACTTAGAGTCCGCTCTAGCAATTAAATTAAATAAATCATAGGAGAACAAACATAGGAGAACAAACATATTCATCATATAAACTGAAAAGAAAAGGTAAAATAAATCTCATAGTTCTTGAAATCCGAAGGTTTTCATGTCCTTGCCACCAAGAAAAAGAGTTCAGTCTTGCATGTCTACTGAACAATTAATCAGAAAAAATGAAGAAAACATGATTTCGGGTTTTTCCAAGGAAAGGGGCATTTTTTCTCTCTTGGCTGGCCCTCTCTCTTTTCCTTTCTCTCTTTCTTTTTGCATCCTAGGAAACCCTAATCTCTTTTTCTACAAAATAGTCCTTTACTAAGTAGATAATTTATATTTAAGTCTTTCAACAACTATTTTCCTAAAAAAAATAAGAAATAGCCTTGCATAAAATATTCAAGCTTTGACCTTTGACTTATAGGAGCTAAATTGCCGAAATAAAGACTTGGATGATGGTTTGGATTCTTTGAGAAGTACTTTAGACTTGTTTCTTCATAAAACCTGTCTGTTGGCAAAATTCATGTCTCATCTTAGAAAACTCATATCTCTTTTATATGAGATCTTTTTTTGCCGAAGTTTGGTAAGTTGATAGGTCTTCAAGTCAGGAATCCAAAACAATTGAGTTTACATCAAATAAACTTCTGTAGCTCAAGATATTCAAGTTGGAATGGCTGAAGGTCAACACTAGCAAAATGCAAGATTTAAATTTGAAGGTTGTGATCTCCATGCTATTTCTCTTTTTATTTTTCTTGCCATACATGTACACAAAGGTATGGATGTTAGCTTTCTAATGCCACTGCAATCACTTCGTTTCGACTTCTAGAACTCAAGCTCTGCATAAAACATCGATTGGAGATCAAATCTGTCAATTATCTCCAATTTACTTCTTTTTTAATCTTTCATCCAAAAGTGCCTTCAAAACATAAAACAAAGAATATCAAGGCATTTTATGTATAAAACATAAACAAAACACGAGGTAAATGTAGGTAAAACTATCAAATAATATGGTTGTATGCACCTACAAAAAAAAAGTTTAACTAAACACTTCCCTATCTTTTAACGGGAAAATGAAAGTACCAAGACCTATATAAAGAAATTTGGTGAGGAGATGCTTAAGGTAGAAGGTTTACTTGAGTCTATCAATATGGAGGCCTTAATCAGTGGGGTGCACAACTACTCTTTGTAAGAGCAATTATACTCCCTCCTCGAAAAGAACTCGCTAATGGCGTGAGCAATTATAAGTCATGGAGAGCCATATTTATCTAGAAGAAGGAAATTGAGCTAAACAAAAACATTTTTATTTTTATAGATATAGAAAGAGGAATATCCAAAACACAAACGCCTTTTTAGTAGCTCCCAAACATTTAGAAGTAACCCCAAAGATCTAGTACAGATAGACTTGTATATCTTAAATTGATAACCACTCATTTGAACACTACAAAATAGAAATGGTGACATCTATCATAGGAAAAGAATTTTTTTGTACCCACCTCCAATAAATGGACACTAATAAATTCAATCTCAAGAAAAAAAGATTTCCATAAAGATAGGAGACATGATATAGAGGAATACTACACTCTTAAAAAAGAGATAAATAGAAATATCCCTAAGGGATATCTCTATCTCTAGTAATTCATCAAAAAAAAAGAGAAAAACATGAGAAGTAAAGAGAATAAAAAGCATAAGACATTTCTAGAGACCAGAACAATTTTAAGAGAAATCTCTGCAGGAGAAGATTCCAACACTAGTTAAAAGATTATGAAAAGAAAGTGTTATTCTTTTCATGGCTACAAAACTCTTAGCATGAGCCCATCATTTTCACTTTATAATATTCATATGGAGTGATTTTTCCCTCATAATGATGTGTTAGCAATTATATCAATCATTTCTAACTGCAAAGTGCACAAGGCATTTGTTTATGATGAAAATGTTGTCAATATTATCTTTAAATATGTGATGATAAAAATAGGTGTCGATTTATCTAAGTTGATGCTAGAGATTGAGTTTATTCACGAAGTGATATACCCAGAATGACTGGTCAACATGGTTATAGTGAAAAAAATGAAGAGAAATGGCGTATATGTGTGGACTTAACCAACCTCCATAACTTGTTTAAAATATAGTTTTTTTCCTACCTAAACTAGATTAACTAATTGACTTCACAACTGATTTTAAATATTTAAGCTCCTTGAATATTAATTCAGGTTATCACTAGATACTTATATATCTTAATGATAAGGATAAAATTGCATTTATCATTAACCAAAGAAGTTTATATTATTGAGTCATGCCTTTTGGTCTAAAAAATGCTAAAGCCACTTAACAAAGAATGGTGAACAAGGCTTTCAAAGATCAGTTGGGTAAGAACATGAAGGCTTGTATTAACAATATACTAGTTAAAAGCATGGATTTTAAGGAACACCTTCTAAATTTATTAAAGGTCTCCTCTATTCTACACCATCACCAAATTAAGTTAAAACCCTTTAAGTATTCCTTTTCCATGAAGAGAGGAATATTTTTTAGGTTCTTCGTTACTAGTAATGAAATTGATCCTAATCATTAGAAAATTTAGGTCATCTTAGATATGACCTTTTCTCAATATATGAAAGGGATATCCAGATGCTAATATGAAGAATTTTCATAATGAATAGGTTTATCTCTTATATAAGAAAACATTTATTGTCTTTCCTTAAAACTCTAAAAGATACCTCTAGTTTTGAATGGACTCTAGTGTGTTAATGAGCTTTTGAAAAGCTCAAGTCTCACTTACATTCTTCAAAATTCCTATCTCAACCAAGGAATAAAAAGGATATCTTTTTTTTTTTATCCAGTGGTAGCAAACCTGGTAATTAGTATAGTGTTGGTACAAGAAGAGAAAAAGGATCTAGAACCTAGTACATTATACTAGTAGGATTCTCTAAAACATAAAAGCTAGATACTTGAAAATTAAAAAGGTGACCCTTATCTTAGTTAATGTTGCGAGAAAGGTGAAGCCAAACCTCCAAGTACACTAGGTGATTGTGTTGATTGACTATCCTCTTAGACAAGTTCTTTATAAACCTGATATATCAAGACGATTTATCAAATAAGCCATTGAGTTAAAGGAATTCATAATCTAATACCAACCTATACCAATCATAAAGACGCAAGCCCTAATAGATTTTATTATAAAATACTTGCATTTATAGTATCACCAATAGTAGAGTAGCTTATGGTGGTAGATTCCAGGTTGAGCTTAAATCTATAGGGATTGCATGTGGATAGATCCTCCAACATAAATGGAATTGAAGTTGCGATTATGTTGACAAGTCTTAGCAGGTAAACCTTTAAGCACAAACTTTATTTTGAGTTATGTTATTTTAACAATGTAGAAGAATATAAAGCACTACTGGGTAGTCGTAATTTGGTAGAAAGTTTTAATGTTTATTCTTTTCATGTATATAATGACTCACAACTCATAATAGGGTAATGGAAGGAATAATTCAAAGCCAATGAGCCATTCATGATCAAATATAAAAATAAAAGTGTTCGTATATCTGAACTTAAAGAAAGAATAAGAAAAGTCAACCTTTATAAGGAAAATTACGTAGTGGAAGAATGATAAGGTTTACATCCTCTCAAAATTGGCTAGTAATAATCTAGTGTAGTTACCTCATGATGTTTGGATAAAGGTACTTGAAAATTCTAGCGTGGAAGAAAAGGAAAAGGAAATTGTGACCATTGTTCAAATTGCGTTAGAAAATGAAGATTGAAGGACTCCACTCAAGTAGTATCTTTTTATAAAAGAATTATTATTATTATTATTATTATTATTATTATTATAGGAACTATTAAATTAACAGGATGAGTAATTGGGTATTGTCTTATAAATAGTGTGTTATATATAAGGTCAACCATAAAACTTTTATTGAAATGTCTTCTCTTTAAAAAAAAAAATTGGATATAACCTCAAAAAAAATCCATGAAAGGATTTGTGGTATTCGTATAAAAGCTAGGACCCTAGCTACCAAAACCATGCAAGTAGACTTCTATTGGCCTTCCATTTTAAGGGACGCCACTCATTGATGAAGAAACATGATAAGTGTTAGAGATTTACTACCCTACCTCACTAATTATTTTCTAAGTAGACCACTATTACATCTTTGTAGTTATTCTTATAGTGGAGAATAGATATCACAAAGTCATTCTATAAGACATCAAGTAAAAAGCAATTTGTTCTAATTGTAGTATGATATTTCATTAAATAAGTTGAGGTCAAAGCTCTAGCTTAGATAACAGCAAACAAAGTTATTTTATTTTGAAGAAAAAGTATTATTTGTTGCTTTAGACTTTCTAAGGTTTTGATCACTAACAATGGTATTAGGTTTGACAATAGAAAAATAAATAGTGTTAGAAACTTCAGATTGAACATAAGTTTTTCTTTGTGTCCCACCCAAAAAAAACTAATGGACAAGTATAGCTTACAAGCATGCTTAATTGAAATGGATTAAAGAAAAAAAAAGATGAGAAGAGTTAAGGGAGAATGTGCTAAATTTCTTGACAAAATCATGTGGGTTTATAAAACCACCCATAAAACTTCACTAAAAGAACAAACCCTTTTCTAAAGTTATTAAGCTTCTCCCTATTTCATATGTGATTCTTTTTATTTTCATTCTTTCCATTTACTAACTTAATTGTCAAAGGATTTCCTTCATTAAATGGGTTGAGGTCAAAGCCCTAGCTTAGATAACAACAAACAAAGTTATTTTATTTTTAAGGAAGAATATTATTTGTTGGTTTGGATTTCCTAAGGTTTTGATCATTAACTATGTTACTAGATTTGACAATAGAAAAATAAACAGTGTTAGAAACTCTAGATTGAACATAAGTTTTTCTTTATGTCCCACTCAAAAAACTAATAGATAAGTAGAGCTTACAAACATGTTATTTTAAATGGGTTAAAAAAAATAGGATAAAAGAAGTTGATAATGCAAAATATACATATGTTTTTAGTCCTTTACACTATGCTTTTTAATGTATTTTTAGCTTATCTAAGCTTATTAAAAGTTATTTTTATGAGTTTGGCATGCCTAAGAGACTTTGTGAATTAATTTCTAAAAGATAAGAATTTTAGTATTTTATGTTTCAGGCCTTGATTCTTGTGACAGATTTTTCACCATGTTATAATTTCAAAATGTGAACATGGGCTAACTCAAAGATAAAGTACATATATCAAGCTTTCCAGGAAGGTATTGTGGATAAAAATCCGAGTTCGTTTGGATCTCTAATCAGACCTATAAAATCGAGTTGAAATCTTACTTGCAACAGGATTTTTTTTTTCACACTATAGATTCAAACGGGCATATCTTGAGTCTCAGACATCGAAAGCATATGATTCAAAAGTTCAAAATCATCTACACATATATGGCTACAACTGTTATAAAAGATTTCAGGTCAGATAAAATCGTTTTAAAGGCAAAATTCCAGACACAATCTAAAGAAATAGGTTGGTCTCTTGATCTGATGAGGAAACTAATGATATCGAACATTCCAATACATCTGAGAGTTTGACATAGAAAAGATAAGCTTTAGAACCAAAGAAAGGTACATATCAAGCCTCTAGCATGCCATGAATGAAAGAATATAGTTGAGATGGTCGGATATTACAAGAAACAAAGTCTAAGTTGCACGAAAGTTGGAATTACAACAGAGTTGTGACAGTAGTAGAGTTCGTTTTCAACACAAGTTTTGAAGGATTTAACCAACCTTAAAGACTAGATAAAGAAGAAAGGATTTAAGTAGCACAAGGACTTTAATTAGCCTAATAATTCTAAAGAAATTTGGCAGCCAAGGGGGAGAATAAATAAAGCAAAACACGGCTGAAACAAGGGCTCAACAACATTCTCTTCTTCTCTGTTGTTGTCAATTTTCCAACAGCTATGAACTAAACTTTGGCTTTTGGTTCAAGAGGAATATATACCATCTCCATTAGCAAGTTGTGAGAAGTAATGTTATTATTGTAATTCTTTCAAATTTAAGTATTTATTTTTTTCTTATGCAGAATTATGTTATTGATTGTTATTCAAGCTTATTAATTGTTTTAAGATGACATTTATGCTTTCTAGTTTCTTTCAATCCATAATTGTTGTTAGTGGCTAGAGTAAGAAACAAAATAATTAATTTGATTGCTATAACTCTCATCTTGTTTTATTTAAGAAGAATAAACTAAGTTAAATTGTCAAGGTTTTAAACGTTTGCTTAGAATTATTTCATAGACTTTACTCCTAAGACTACTACCGAGTGAATGAGAATTGCTTTTAATATTAAATTTGCTTGATTGTAAGAAATTGATTAGAGAGCTTTGTCTAATTACTTTACTCGTAATCTCATTGATTTCCCTCAACTTTAAAGGATATCGAATTTTTTTGCTTGATGTGAAAGAATATTTATTTTACTTTGATGATCAATATTTTTATAGGAATAGATGTATAGACCCTTGAATTAAGTTAATGACATATCAATTTATTATTTTTATTTTTATAATTCTTTTCTTTAATTTTTTATTCAAATCTCCCGTTATTTCAGTATATTGTAGGAAGATTAAATAAAATTTCTCTTGGGTTCGACCTAGTTTTTACGATCATACAACGAATTTATTTTGTTTGTAATAATAAAGTTAAAATAATATTTTGAAGATTCTGAAATTTTTTATTCAAATCTCCCGTTCTTTTTTATTTCAATATATTGTAGGAAGATTAAATAAAAAAATTTGGATTTGACCTGGTTTTTATGATTATACTATAAATTTATTTTGTTTATGATAATAAAATTAAAATTATATTTTGAAAATTTCAATGACCAAAAAAAGTTAAAAGAAAATAAGCTGAAATTCTGGACAAAATCATGTAAACATATAGCAACACCCATAAAACCTCCATGAAAGAACAAACACTTTCTATAGCTTCATTCAGTTTCTCGTGTGTGATTCTCTTTATTTTATTTCTCTCCACGTACTAACTTAATTAACAGAGGATTTTCTAATTGAATAGGGGGCCACCATGGAGAGAAATGTTTTGCTTATTAAGAAAAGGAAAATCCTCCTATTCTAATTAGCCCAACATTCAAGCCCACCTGATTGTGTTCTGTCAATGTTATTAATAGGTTTTTGTCCTTTTCCCCTTAGCGTGGAATGTTACTTTCCGCACGTATATCTAAAATGAAACAATTAGGTGCTTTGTTCGAAAAGGGATTTCGGCTCATCGTCCAAGCAAAGGTTGCTTTCAGGCCAATGTGGGGAGGTCCATGGACTGGTCCATTTAGAGACAGAATTATTTTTGTAAGAAATGGGGTTCAAG
>Ga0325405_1002343_pt1 | contig 19471 bp, 16 predicted proteins | sample PopdelMetagenome_21_FD_205663 | JGI IMG/M metagenome (GOLD analysis project Ga0325405, IMG submission 205663) | Populus deltoides microbial communities from Bellville, Georgia, United States - Xylem-Control-R2 | ecosystem: Host-associated > Plants > Phyllosphere > Stem > Wood/Secondary xylem...
CAGTCTTCTTTAAAAAAGAAAACCCTAGCTAGTTCAATTACAAAGGTAGGAGGATTCGGCAACATGTGGCTCCTCAACCAGTATTCACTGTGCCAGCAAGAATTTCAATGGAGAACTTGCATCAATGTGAGCTCATGACATCTTTTGACATATAAAGATCTTCACCTAGCTAGTTATATAGCTGAATTTAGCCGAATCAACTGGTTATTAAAAAGTATTTGGAGTTGATGGGGTTTTACAGATCAATATTTAATCCAATTTAATTACAAATTCGATTGCAATCAAATTTCAAATCTCAATTTCCCCGAATCAATTTATGAAGCTACAAGTTTTGCAAGCATGACCATGATTGTGACTTTCCTCTCAGGCCAACAAACGTCCACTTGCTTTGCGTGTGGATGCAAGTCAACCTTTCCAGCTAGGGATAGGGACCCCATTGGAATGAGTGGGAAAACCCTAAGTGGGGCCCAATCACACATGGCCACGTCAGGAGGTGCCAGTGATGCTTGTTTCTTATGATTGACAGAAAAATATATTTATATCCACAAAAATCCCATCAAGACAACACCACCACCACCATCGCTTGCCCCCGGTGAAAGAATTTAGGGTTTTGCCACCCCATTGTGATTTTTTTTTTTCTTGAAGATTCAGTCCCGCCTTCATCGTATGTATATTCAAGCCCTTGAATGGATTGAGATAGGTAAATTTTTTAAAAATTTTCTTATTTTGGCATGGATGATTCTTCACACAAGAAATCATTTTTAACCTAATCTGCTGATCCTTCTTTAAAGGATTGGACGTTAAGATCAAGGCACATGGTTTTCTAGAGATCATTTTCAATGAATTGGATTGACACTGAATGTGAAAGGAAAGATGAAATGTCATTCTAGCAATGGAGTCCAGCTATAAGGAAAATGATGGTCCAAAAAAAGAAAGGGCAAAGCTCTTGAATTATAATGAAGTATCTTTGAGATCAACCAAAGCAAAATAAAAAATTCTAATCTTGCATGCTCATTCTCTGCCTTTAAAAATATAGAATAGTTATAAGAACTAATTTAGAAATTGACTCGTGGCTTCGAACACAGGATGATGAATTAGATGAGTTGATTGACAAATTTGTGTAATTTTGCATAATTTTTTAGCTCCATATATCACCATAGGAGACTATCTATCCGTCAAAATAGTATAGTTATAAGATTCGGTCAGGAAGTTGACCCCGTATAAGGTCTAGGTTATGAATTAGATAGGTTTACCTATGAGTTGATATAATTTTACATGATGTATTAGTTTCATACGTCATCTTTGTGGCATTCTCTATCCCTCGAAATAGTATAGTTATAAAACCCGATATAAAAATTGACATGTTAACCTACATGATAGCTGATTAACCCAACTTTAAGTTTTTCTTAAACCCCTAAAAACGATATTGTTTTAATAAAAAAAAACTAGACTTTTCCACTTATCATTCTAAACCTAAACTTGAATTAGCAAATCACCGAGTTAACCCATTTAAATCAGCCAAGTCTTGCAAGTAGTTGGCTGGTCTATTTTGATTATGAAATTGCTTATCATGATTAGATCAATTAATCAGCTTGTTTTCCTCTTATCCCACATAATTATTGCCAGCCAACATACAGCACCTTTTCTCAATATATCTCAAGCGTGTTTATCAAAGTCAAAACCCTAACAATGACATTTGCTGAGGGAGCGAGAGAAATTCCCAATAAGTAAATTAACAACAAAAGTCAAAACCCACTAAATAAAAAATAATAATCATCTTAGTCCCTCGTCATCATCTAATTCAGTTGGACTGTATCTCTTGTGATGTTCCAAATTTATTTATTTATTTTTAAGACAGGACATCCTTTCCACTACTGTAATATGAGACAAATTTTACAATATCTTTCTGCCTCCCTACATATTTTGCTTGACAGATGCTTCAAATAATGATGTGAGATGGTATACTTTCGTTCACATTTATTAAATGCGACTAGACTTGGCTTGTAACATAGATAAAAATTATATTCCTTAACTCATATTAAAAAAATATATATATATATATATATAAATCATTATAAATAACAAATTAACAATAAAAAGTTTCAAGAATCAAGAAATACAAAAAAAAATAGAAAAAGTCTTTAAATAGATGTACCTTTTGATTTCAGTCAATTAACAAAATTGGTGTTATTAATTAACTGGAAGACAATTGATTCTTGTTTTTTTAAATTAGAGAGAAGGGTGAGGCACAATGCAAGGTTTTAAAATTTACAAGCAAAGTTTTTTTTCTTCTATTTTGCTTAAATATTGTTTTCTTCTTTCTGTTCGTTCTGCTTTTAAATGAAAAAATTAACATTGTCCAATGGATATAAACCAATTGAAAAAAAAAAAAGTAACTAGCATTGTTATTTATATTTGCCTTTTGCTATAGAGAAATGTAGGAATAATAATTACTGTGTTCAATAGCTATTTTAACTATCAATTTAGCTGACCGGTTGAAATGTATAAAAACAAACAAAAAAGTTAAAAGTACAATATTTTCTTTTTGCTTGTCTTTTTAGCTTCACGGTTAGATATGCTCTAAAAACCGATCTTTAAGTTCTCTAACCTGGATCAAGTTTTTTTTATATAAAAAAGCTAACTTGACAAGTGTTTCACCCGGCTAGAGCAATGATCTAATTATATATATATATATATATATATATATATATATATGAATGTTCTAAAAATAGTACAGAATATTATTTATATTTAATGATTATAGATTACATAAATTTTGTTTTTGAAAATTTGATTTAAAAAAAAAAAGGTTTGGACAGGTCAGGTAATATTGGATGGAAAATTTCCTCAACCCAACCTGGTCCAACTGGGTTGAAGTCGAAATTAGATGATGAATGCAAATATTTCAAGTTGAAATTCAACACCATTCTTAATCAATTATTTATATTTTTTTAACACCATCCTTAATCAATTATTTATCTTTTTTAAAATAATATTATTTTGATTTTTTTTTTAAAAATTATTCAACTTGATTCTTTTTTTGGGTTAATTTAGATTGGATTTTATAGAAATAATAAGATAAAAAAAAATAATTTGATGAAAAACCTAATTGGAAAGGTTTTTTTTTTATATTACATAGAATGATTAGAATGATTAGGACAATATCAATATTTAAAATATTAAAAAAGAGATATTTTATAATTATTTAAAATATGGTGAAAATTATTTTAGTTTGAAAATATATTAAAATAATATTTTATTTTATATTTTAAATTTATTTTTAATATTAGTATATATCAAAACAATTCAGCAACATAAAATAAAAAGAAATTTTAAAATACGTTACAACCGCAATCTCAGGTACCATCTTTGCCCGAAAAAAACTCACCTCTTGAACACTCACCAGCGCACACAGAAAAACCCCGCGTCTCTCTCTCTCTCTCTCTCTCTATCTATCTTATATGTCTCTCTAGATTTCTCTTCTAATCATATCACTCAAACTTGTAAGCTTTTTTTCTTTCTCTCTCTAAAAAAACCTGTCTTTTTCTTGGTTTGTTCAAGAATAAAAACTGAAACTCTGTCCTAGTTTTTAACGAAAAAATCTTGGGTTTTTGTTGCAGAAATGAAAGGTAATTAATAGATCAAATCTTGCCAATGCTGGATCTGTTGACACCTCTTCATGTTTCAACCGTGAGTGCCTTTTCTTTTCTGGGTTTGTTTTTTAATGCTCTTGGCTTTCACTTTTTAATATACATTTTGTGTTTAAGTGCTTAAAGTTGTGTTTTTTGGCTTAATTCAGTGACCCTTTGTGGTTCTTTTTGTTTTTGGGTACTCAAGTTTGGTTCTTGATGGAAAATAAGGAAGACCCATTTCTTGAGATTTGAGTAATTTTGGTGGGTGATGAATAATTTGGTGAAGTTTTGTTGAAGAAGTGTAGTGGGTTTGTTTTGATGGAAAATAATGAAGACCCATTTGTTGGGATTTGCACTTTTTGGGTTTAGTCATTTGATTTGTTCTTATTTGAGTGAAAATTAGATAAAATCGTGGAGAATTGGGGTGGTTGATGAATTATGTACTAAAGTCTTGTTTGAGTGGGGTTGAAGAAATAAGGTTTTAGTATTAACTTTTTTACTAGTGTAATGACTGAGACTTTCATAGTTGCATTAACTATTTCTAGCTTTAGTTTACTTGCAGATGCATTGTTTTGTACTGAATTGATTTATAGAATTTTAAATTTAGTTCAGATGCTCGTGTGAAATTATATGAAATAGATGGCATTTTACTCAAAAAAATTTCTTTTTCGTTTTCATGGTGAAGATATTCCTGGAAAAAAAAAGGAGATTCTTTTAGTGATTTTAGTGTATGTTGAACTACATTGTCATGTAAAGGTCTTATGATTCAGTCAGATACGCATCTTTGATTTGCTTCATGAAAGATTGAATAGGGTTTTGGCACTGGGTTATGGAAATGTTGACACGTAAACTGCCATGAGCCAGGACGAAGTATCAAGGATGAGACCTCCTCTCGTTCCACTTGCGACATTGATTGGACGTGAGCTCAGGAACGAGAAGATTGAGAAACCTTACGTGAAGTATGGACAAGCTGCTTTAGCAAAGAAAGGAGAGGATTACTTTCTCATAAAACTCGACTGCCAGAGGGTTCCTGGGGATCTGTCGACATCATTTTCCGTGTTTGCGGTACTCCCCTTTTCTTTTATACACGTTATTTACTTCCTCATTCAAGAGATGGTTCTGCATGGTTGCTGAGATAGTCAAGCAGAAGAAAAGGAAAGGATCAAATAATTTGTGGTTTTAACATGAAAAAAATAATCACCCTCCTTTTCTCCTTCAGTCCCAAATATTTGGAGACTTTATTGGAATCTTTAATTTATTTCCTTTTATTTTCCCAACCTTTATCCATGATAAAGTGGACCTTATGTGAATTAGGAGTAACTTTAGAACCTACCAAAATTTCTTAAATTTGGTTTTATTGATTTCCACAGAAATACTCAGTATTCGTTTTGTTGGCAGATCTTTGATGGACATAATGGGATATCAGCTGCTATCTTTGCAAAGGAGCAGTTACTGGATAATGTCTTGAGTGCAATTCCTCAAGACATCAGTAGGGAAGAGTGGCTTCAAGCGCTTCCTCGAGCACTTGTTGCTGGTTTTGTGAAAACTGACATAGAATTCCAGCAGGGAGGTATGTCTATGTACCCCTTCTATTGTAGTTTTATTCTTTTTGTTGCATCCTACACTTCTTTTCTCTGTGTGTGTGTGTCTGTGTACGGGTTCTAACCTTTCAGTTTAATGTAAATTGCAGGGGAGACTTCCGGGACAACTGTGACATTTGTCATAATCGATGGGTGGACTGTGACTGTTGCTTCTGTGGGGGATTCACGATGCATATTGGACAGCCAGGGGGGTGTGGTTTCTCTCTTGACAGTTGATCACAGGCTGGAAGAAAATGTAGAAGAGAGGGAACGTGTAACTGCAAGTGGGGGTGAAGTAGGAAGGCTAAATGTTTTTGGGGGCAACGAGGTATGATGCACTTTTTATTTTTCACTTATGACATGTTCAGATATGTATTTTATTCTCCCCCTCCTCCCCTCTTCTTTTTATCTTATGTGTACAATCTCCCAATGGTTTGTAGGTTGGTCCTCTGCGTTGTTGGCCAGGTGGATTATGTCTTTCTAGGTCAATTGGCGACACGGATGTTGGAGAGTTCATTGTTCCAATACCCCATGTCAAGCAAGTGAAAGTGAGCTCATTTTTTAATGTCAATGATGGGTTTTCAACTGTTTTTTTTTTTTAAATTAATTTTGAAGCTAAGAAAATTCCTTTTCTGGTTATTTAGCTTTCAAATTTTGGTGGAAGACTCATCATCGCTTCTGATGGTATCTGGGATGCTTTATCTTCTGATATGGCTGCCAAGTCTTGTCGGGGTTTACCTGCTGAGCTTGCTGCAAAGTTGGTTGTTAAGGTGACATCTAGCATACTCTAGCTTCTTGTGTGTTTTCCATGATGCTTATGTTGCTTTATTGGTAATACTTGTTTGTTTTTGCTCTTTAGGAGGCATTGAGATCAAGGGGCCTGAAGGACGACACGACTTGCCTTGTTGTTGATATCATCCCATCTGACATTCTTTTCTTACCTCCAATACCCAGGAAGAAGCACAATATGTTCAGTTCGCTTCTTTTAGGAAAGAAAGCTCTGAGCTCTGTGAGCAAATCAACAAATAAGCTTTCTGCTGTTGGTGTGGTGGAGGAACTGTTTGAAGAGGGTTCAGCTGTTCTTGCAGAAAGGTATGTTGATTGTAAGGTTCGTTTTTATTATTTTTCAAAGATAGTTTATGTAAAACCATAGAGTATAAGACCAGAGGAGAATTCACCTCCCTATGGTCTTTGATTACCTAACCCATTATTCAGCGGATGATGACAATTGATCTGTTTATTCCTTCACTTATATAATGCAACTATTAAGTGAAAAAGGGAAAGGGTAGTTTTGAAGTTCTATCCTCTTGGAATGTAGTTTTTAATTTGTGGGTTCTTCATTTTTTTCAATGTAAATTCAGATTAGGTAAGGATTTCCCCGTGAACACCAACTCTGGGATACACAGATGTGCTGTCTGCCAAGTGGATCAAACCCCAGCTGACGGTTTATCAGTCAACTCGGGCTCTTTCTTCTCACCTGGGTCAAAGCCATGTGAAGGCCCCTTCCTCTGCAATAACTGTCGGAAAAAGAAAGATGCTATGGAAGGCAAAAGGCCAAGTAGAACCACAGTGACTGCATAGCAACCTACCTATCTGGTAACAGAGTAAATATTTGACATATTTTTGCTGGCAGTGTGAGCATGCTTGGCTTTATTTTCCGGTACTGATTGTAATAGATTTGTAAGAAATGAGGTAGAAATACAGGGATTAGGTGTTTTTGTCTTTCTCAATTGTTTGTATTGATTGTGGTTTGTGCCCGGCTTCTGTACTGACTGACAGAAGACAGAAATGCTGTCTGATAGATATGTTTGTGATAGTTTGATTGCTAACAGTTTGAATTTGTAAGTAAAAATGAAGGCTGCATAGTTTAATGTTCTATTGTGTTTACTTCGGATACAATGTAATAGAATAGCAAACTACATACAAGAATGGCTTCATGTGATGTTTACAATTAAGAGTTTCTATGTTTTTGTTATGCTGTTTGGTTTCTAGGAATGTTAACCATTTTTGGCTAGTTTATTTGGGATTGACCCATCTAGTTGACCAGGCCAAACTGGATAAACTCGGGGCTAGTGGGGTGAGAAATAAAAGAGATATATATACTCGCAAGTGTTTTTTTAACCTTTTATTGCATGCCACTTGATGCTTCATCCATTACCCAAAAACTAAAGAAGCCACATGCCAAATATATTCATACGTGGTATAAATATATTTAAAGCTTTTGCACCATCTTCCCTCCTTTCTGCCTTTCTCTATAGTCCAAAGTGCAAAAGAGCAACAAAAGTAGAGTTGAGTTCTCCTGGTGTGCTTTGCTTTATACGAACAAAAAGAGATTCTTAAGAGGACAGTTGTTGGCTCATTATTGTTGCTTTTAACTTGTCAATCATAAAAATCGATTACATGCATTCAAAAGTGAATTATTATTAAGGAAGTTGCCCCATAATCACTCTTGATAATGAAAGCTTGGTATCCATTGAATACATGAAAGATAAGTAGGATCCACCAGCTCCATATATGAAGTAAAAATATCAAGAAAAAAGAACTTGAATTTATTTAATTTTAAATAGCGAAAATCTAGATGGAACAAGCACACACATACGAGCAATGGAAAGAAAAGAAAATGAACAAGAACATGAGATGTGAATTAGGCATGACAAGCAGCAATATGGTTCAAAGGCTTGCACCACAAGCAGTCAAGTGCTGCCTTCTAGAGTGGAGGAAGCCATTGCAGCTCAATTCCGTAGTTCCATCTATCAATGGGACCATCAGGCTTGATGTCCACAACAGAAGTATAAGCAGTGCACCCTCCAGCCCTGACCCTAATCCTATGTGAGGTCATTGCTGTATCTTTCAAAAAGTGGCAACAAAGAGTACCTTTGCATCCACTTCCCTCTCCAACCTCCTCATACTGCCTACAAAAGCTGGTTGATGAACAGTTCAACGGTGACAGTAGGATGTTATCAGAACAGTTGAATAACATAACAGTGTTATGAGTGGATATGTTGAACGACGAGTTTTCGTTGAGACTTAATCCTCCGAGGGAAAGATCAGAGGAACAACATGTGTTCTTCACTATTAGGGGAGGGCTAATGACAAGCTTACGAACACTAGGGTTGATGCTAAGGATCCTGTAGTAAAACCCTTGAGCTGACAAGAACTCTAGAGAACCACTGTTGCAATAGATTCTGTACCTAGGGTTTCCACAATTATCACTTGTGCTAAGTGGGTAAGGGACTTCCATGTTGCCACATTTAGGGCAAACATCAAGGGCTGGTGCATGGGATAGTAAAGTGAGCAAAACGATTATCACGAACATCATCTTCGCTCTAGTGTTCAGAACAGCAGAAAATACTAGATGAAGCAAGGAGCCTAACAGCTATTTGCCTTATATAGACACATTCACATGCACTCGTAAGTAACTCTTTAAGCCATAAAGCCAATCAACCACTGCTAAATAAAATATGCTCACAAGATAATGGAAACAAAAACAATAATGAATTCTGATACAAGTGCGCGGTGTCCCTTAGTGAGTATCATGCAATCTGGGACCTGCACATGGCAGATTCTCTGCTACCTTCCTAAATAAAGACAATTAAATAGTCATCAAGTTTATATCACCTCCATGAACTTTGAAGCTGATTAGCTGAAGTAACAACACCAACCTAAAGAATCTGAGACAGCATATAACCCACCTGATACGTCAGATCATTCAACCATCAGATTGGCCTAACTTACCAGGAAATGGGGATTAATCAACAGGCGACTCACAGCATCCAAAATTGAAAAGTTCAGCAAAAAGAAAGCAAACTTGTTGCTTCGATGAAACAGCTACACTTAATGACTACAAGGACATGTGTTCACTTGTCAAGAAATGCTAAAACCTCAGTGCAAAGTATAAATAACCGGGCATTAAAATGCAGTAACAGGGGCCATGAATTCTGCATCACACCATAAATCTCATAACCAACACGTAATAATCCAGGATAACAAATGATGAACTGAAACTTTGAATATGTTACTCAAAATCGTGCAAATGTGGGCACACCAAGTTATACAGCAGTCTGGTCTTGGTTCCATAATCTCATCCGATTACATTCTAGATTTGTGGTGATTATCAAATGAATTCTTTGGTGGACATGCGTCAAAGAGACTATATAATAAAATAACTAAATCCCACTTGCCTTCTTTTGAGTTTTCGCGCTTAGGCCATATCCTGAAGTGGTTTTATATTAAATGATAAAAACTCTTCGGGTTGATCAAAAGAGGCAAGGACAAGCTGAAATAGTTAGAGAGCGTTTTGCTGCGTGGTAGCTTCCACGTATAGTTGCCACCGCAAGCATCAGTTGTTTGGTAAATACGAAATTATTATTTACTATTAATGAGACCTATCAAAATATACGAATGCATCTGTGTTTTTTTGAAAGCAGCTCCAAGCTGTTTTACCCGCATCTACGTGGTAACCGGTGAAGTTTTTGTTAGGAAGTGAAAGAGAAGTGAGAGCTCTCTCATGTTCTTAAAACCAAGGTCCACTATGGATAATGATATTTTTAATATCAATGTCAGGGTTTGAACCAATGAAAGGGTTCAAAGTGCAGTAAATAGTATTCTTAACAAAATATAAGTATTCTTAATAATGATCATATTGAAAACAACCAGAGATTGTGATTTTATTTTATAATATATTAGCAGTAATTAAATTTATAATATTTAAATTATTAATTATTAATTTTTTTTTTGTTATTTTATAATCTTAATTTGAAAAGTATTTTTTAACCAAACAAATTAAATTACTTTTTGTTCAACCTCAATTTCAACCACAGTTTTAACCAAACATATATTTTTTCAAACCAACCTCAACTAAAAGTACTTTTTATAAAAACAACTTTTTTCAAACAATAACTACAACCGCTGCCACAATACCAAACACACTCTTAGTGTGGCATCTTAAAATAGCTTCATCATGTCATTAATCTAACAAAACTCAGAGTGCGGTCGAGCTATGATTAGAGAGATGATGGAATGCTAGATTTGGTTCCTGAATGGTATCACATGCCTTGTTTAAATAACGCGTATATTATATATTTGCTGACATGTTTTATTAAGATGCACCAATAATTTTTTAATTTAAATATTCAAAAATAAACATGAAAATACCAAAATACTCTTGAAGATTTTAATAATTATATAAAATATCCATGTGAAAGTAAAAAAAGCCCCAAATTCAAAGTTTTTTTTTTTTTTTTGTCTAATCCAAGGTTAAATTTGTACTTATATTTTACAAGGACAATAATAAAACCAAAAAAATCTTTATTTAATAACCCAATAATTTTTTAATCTTGAGAGTAAAAAAGCATTTTTACCGTTAAGAAACCTGTAAGAAAACCCTTAGTTAATAATTTTAAATTTTGTTAGTTTTCAAGGTAAAAAAATATTTTTATTATTTAAAAAAAACACATTCTCAAATAATTTTTTAATGATCAATGGAGAGAGAAAGACAAGAACTCAGCCTATTTTTTTCCCAATCAAGGGTAAATACATCATTTCACTGTAACAATAAACTATATCTTCTTCTACAGTGAAAACACCACGAGCATATCACATGCTCTGGGCTTGATTGAATAGGAGTTGAATTGCGTATAGGTGTCTGAGACGGCCAGTCACTTTCTGGGGAATGGGCCATGTTTCGGCATGGATGAATCGCACCAGCTGAAATGCAAATGTCGTCTTCGATTCAAATGGGTACAGGGCAAGGGGGGGAAGAGGAAAACAACCATGCTACTCACAAGCTACAATTTCGTTTAAATGATTTGCTAGAACAGATGGATGAATAGACAGTGAAAAAAGACACTGACACAGGCACTTTAATCCCTGACATTGGGGATAACTCGTAATCTCAACTGAGCAAGACATAAAAGGAATCGAAGTGAAAAAGAATAAAAAAACCCCTTCCAAAGTTTGACATTACGTTAACACAATAAACATTTGCCACCATTACCATGGTAGAAAAAAGGACAAGGATGCCACTCTTGAATGGTTCTGCGAGCCTACTAAATTAGAAACAATAATTAACTACTAATTATTCCTTAAGTTTCAAATGCAGCAAAAATAAGCACAAGACAAAAATGGCCGCATTAAAATGTTCATGAAGACACTGGGATTGTCAGCGACCACGTGGCCTAGATGATGACCAAGTTGACTTTGAGCCTCCACCCCACCTATCACTGGGGGGGTTGCGATCATCAGGCCTACTGCCACCACTGCCCCACCGGTCTGTATCTGAAGGGGGCTGCCTGGCACTGCCACTGCTCCACTTATCAGAATCTGGAGGGGCTGGCCTACCACTTCCACCTCCCCACCTATCAGTTTCTGGAGGAGCCTGCGCCGAGCCTTCAGTTCCCCCTCGCCGGAATCTGGGCACATACTTTCCAGCGGCTGGTGCAGCAGCCGCTCCAGGCTCTGGACCAGCAGGAAGCTCAGAAGACCTAGAAGGCCCGTCAACCAAGAGAGCTTCCCTCCTTATCCGTTCCTTTTCTTCTAGTTCGCGTTCTCTCTGTCTCTGCTTCTCAGCTATCTTATCCAACTTTGCCTTGTGTTCAGCTTCTTCTTTCCTGCGTCTCTCAGCCTCTGCGTTGTAAAACACCAACACGGAGAGCATGAGCTGGTCTTAATCATAGACTTATATATATTGGCATATAGGAGACGGTGTAAATACATAGTTGAACAAGGAAGGCAAGCAGCAACACTAGGGGGGAAAGAGTAGAGAAATGATGAAATGGAAACTCATTGAACATAAAAAATGGATCAGGTATATAGTGGAGAAAATTTGTCCATCAAGCATATCAGGTATCTACCTTCATGCTTGCGAGCCTCTTCCTCTTCACGCAGCCTTTTCAGTCTCTCCTCTTCAGACCTCACAAAAAATATTTTCTTCCTCAAAGCTTCTCTCTCTTGTTTCCGAGCTTGAACAATCTGGTTGATCCTTTCTTCCCTCTCAGCTCTCCTTTGGTTGAACTCTGACTCTCGGCGGCTCTTCACTCTTTCCTCAAAAATGATCTGCAAGAGAACAAAAATTGAATTCCTTTAAATGTCGAAAACAAACCAAGAATCATAGCACAGAATATCCAGGCTGGAGGAGTTATCCTCATATTTCCTCAGATAAAGAAGCTTCCCATGACACATGGTATCACAGAGATATTAGATACTGACCTTGTTCTCCAACATCCGAGACAGCCTATTCTTCTCCCTGAGGTCCCCATCATGGCGCTGTCTGCTCAATTCAATTTCTTGCTGCAATGCAGATACCAATTAGAAAGGTAGCAACCTAACAAATTGCCCCAGCAAACTATATTGAATGAAAATAACATCACAATAACAACCATTTTTTTAGGCAAGTTGCAATTTAAGATGTGAAAGACAAGGGCAGAGAATTAATTTTTTATATAGAAAGACCTAGTAGGAAAACGGCCTTTCATGGACACATGACCAAAACTTAAGCAGATACCTGCTGCTCGTGTTCATGAAGTACTTTCTCTTCCACCAATCGTTGTTGAAAAGCAGCTTCAATCAGTGGGGCTGCCTCTTCTCTTTTTGCTCTTTCCAAATAATCCATGGTTTTAACCAATTTCTGTAATTTCTTCTCCATTTCCTGCCTCTCTCTGAGCTGCTCACTCAAAGCCCTTTCCATTAAAATTTGCTTCGTCACTTTCTCCTGCATGGAGATAAAATTGTCATATTGGGCACAGCCCCCAAAATACTGAAAAGTAAATTTCAAAAGGTATAAACTCACTCCTTCTAAGATCGGCTTCTTTCCTCCTTTCCTTTTACTGCGTTTCTCATGTTCCTCAAGTAAAGCTTGTGCTTCTTCAAGTTCACGCTCCTCAATTTCCCGGAGGATCCTTTGTTTGTTCCTTTGCTCATACTCAGCTGCAAGCCTCTTCTGCTCTGCCTCTTCTGTAATCTTCTGCTGCTTCAGCCTCCTTGACTCCTCCTCTCGTTCCTGAAAGCAAAAGATTCATGTAAGAAAATTGAAGACATTGGTGAATGATGAATACGTAAGTTATCTACTGAGGCGGCAGCAGTTTAAATGGCACTACCATTTCCAAAAGTTGACGTTCTTGTTCCTCCTTTCTCTTTTCAATGATGGATTTCCGAGCTAGAAGTCTCTTGTGTTCCTTATCAACAATCTCCCCTAGTCCCGGTAAAATTTCACCCAGTTTTGATGATTTCTTTGTTGGAGGATAAATCATAGCCCTTGCTTTATTTAAGGATTCAGCAAAAACAGTCAAGTGATCTCGCAGCCCATCAGATTCAAGATCCTGTAAAAGTCAACCCAATGAATGCAGTCAAACTCTGTTTTGATGTCTCACCAGTAACCACAAGAACCGAGGATAGCTGACAAGACAGACCATTTAGAATGAATCAATGCAAGCAAAAAGCCAAGGTGCAAGCACAATATACTATTTCCAGACAGGATGCGATGCAGTGCAACTCAAGTTGGGAAGTAATATCAATAGTTCAGAAATGGAACTCAACAAAGGGACATGCAGATGGGAGAATGAGAGAGAGAGAGAGACAGTAAATGATACACGATTAGAAACACTGCATAGAGAATGAAGCATACCTGAGTGTCAAACAGCACAACATGCTTCATATGGTCCAGTTTCATAGCTATGAAATTATGCTTCACAGCATCAACCGAAATCTTCTCAACAGCAGAGAAATCAAAAAATGGGATCATCTGAGACAAACTCTCAATTTTCATGGTCTGATACACCTGAGACACCTGAAAAAAACCATGGACAAGCACAAGTGACCAGAGAAAAGGATTAAATAAATTAAACTGAAATAAACTCCAAGAGAAAAAGGTAAAGCAGAAAAAATTGCCAACCTGTTGAAGCAACCTCAGGGTAGCAAGCTTCTCAAGGGCAGGGATATATTGGGAGAGGTGCACTTCAGGCACGGAAGAAGCTGAGGTAAGTTTTCCCCCTAGTTTGGAAATCTTGGATAACAAAGGCTGAACCTTTGCTGTAAGATCTAACGGTAGAAATTCGTGCTCCAAAAGATGGTAAAGATCTTTCACTTCCTGAGTTGCACAGCTCATTACACCTTTGGATACCTGAAAACAATATTCAAACCAGGCAATTCAAATATTTTCACAAGAACAAGACAAAATATGGATACTGTTTCAAAATCCATTTATAATGATTTCCAGTACTGTAGAATTGTGGCACAGGAATTCGAGATAGATTACTCTTGGAAAATAAGGAAACTTTTAGCATTATATTTCCATCATTAAATGATAAAAAAGACAATTCTTAAAAGCATGCACTGCAGTCTTTCTGTTTTCTAGAATGAAGGGATGAATAAAAATAAATAGCAAGAAACTACCAATTCAAACTTACCAGTTCTGAAAGAAGGGATGACCTTGAAAGCTGCAAAAAAAATGCATTATGGAAATTAGAAACATTAGAAAAATTAATAAATGATAGATCATGAAAGTAAATGCAAGTGAATAAATTGCATTACCACTTCTCTACTCTCAGGTTTCAGGTCTAGATTGAAACCTATAAGATTAGCCATCCGCATATTCCGCTCTTTCTCATTTTCAAGCTCCAAATGAGATGCACCCTGTGTGTGATCGTAAGGAGCCACCGCTAGAGCAGCCAAAACAACAGATGATGCTATCATCTGCAAGTCTTTCTGGCTTAAGTTTTTATTGAAACTTTTCTGAAGTGTAAAAAGCTTTAACCATGCATAAGCATGGTAAAGATGACTTGATGAAATCCAGAATATCTCTGTTAGCTTGGCATAATAAACCACCATCAAGGATGCCTTGGGAGTTTTTTTAACCATGCACATCAATCCATGGATATCTTCAATGGACCGAAAAGCTTCCTGGGCATGAAAGTTAGGGAAGTGAATGGCAAATGAATACAGATATACATCCTAAAAGATACACTACAGGTACATAACTAAATATGCATACCTGCCAGAGCTCAAGCTCGGTAGCTACTTTTAGCTGCTCAAATCGTGTATCAAGATACAGCTGCAAGCTCTCAGGGGCTGTGAGATCAGGTCGGTCCCTTTGGTCTCTATATTTGTTGAGGTTTGCTAAATGGTTCCTGATGATCTCACACAACCGCCTAAATTCAGTTGTCCGTTTGTATTGTTTACAGAATTGGAAAGCTCGGTGGGCTGTCATCTGCATGTAACAACTTAAGTTCAACAAGATAATTCTTTGGATTAATAGTTCTTGCATACAAATGGCCATCAGAATGGACACAACCAATCAACCCCATCATGCACCATCTAATGATGAAAGACAGTAGAAGCATGGGCACTTAGTTATGATGGACAAACCATGGTAGACATGATATGAGCAGAGGGCATGGAGGAAAGAGGAATCAACATAAGCAGAAAAATCCATATGCTTTTGCTCATCAATAGGGTAGAAAAATAAGGGGAAAAAACTCAAAAGTCCAATGAGCAAAAGTTGGTCAGCATCAATATTCAGATTGTAATCATCTTATTGTGTAATAATTCAGCCAGTCAACTAAAAAGTAAGCTTTCAAGTCATCAGATGTTCCATACATGCATCATATTGAAATTTTATAGAGATGGATGCTGGCGATATGAAAAGACCAGGCATTGAACCAGGAAGTTTTATGTTTAAAGTAGAAATTACCGCATATAGGGCCTCTAACTTTGAGTTGTTTCGTAATATTTCAAGTACTGTTCTATAGGTCTCCCACAGAAACTTGAACCAAGGAGTAACAAGCTCACGATCAGACCTCTCCTTTCCCTTCTCACCACTGACATAACTAAGCATCAGATCTTCTGGCCTTTTATCTGCTTCCAGATCATCCACATCAAGAGCTTCTTCAAGGGCTTGTGCCTGACTACGAGCTTGTTCAGCTTTCTCAGTGGAAAGATGCATGAAATGCTTGATCACCTCCTCCAAGGAAGTGACGTTCACTTGTTGGCAAACAATACGGTACTGAATCAGACCATCCTTAGCAAACCTGCCCCTCCGCAAGTCAACACAAAGCTCTACATACTTAAACATAATCCTTTCAAGTGGTTTTTGCCAAGCTCGGTATCTCTTTGAGGTGATTAGATCATGAAGAGCTTGCAATGCATCTTGCTTCTGCCCAACATTTATCAACTCTGCAAGCATACATCATTAAAAGTCAAGGAAGTTGGGAAGTTAGTATCACATGTACATTAAAATCTCAGAGACAAACATATGACAACAAATTCAAAAACAAAAGGCCTAGGAGTATTTCCCTACTTCCATCATAACCATACTACAAGTCACATCTGGAGCAAAGTCCAGTGAAACAAAGTGGTTCTTCTAAAACCACATTTTGTCGTTCACGTCACTTCTGAGGCCAATTTTAAATCACAACCAGCTAAGATTTTTCGTTAATGTGAAGCATGCTAGCATCGAGTGAATTTGATATCATCATAATTTTGGAACTCAAACACATGATACATTAAACTCTCAGATTTAAGCACCGTTTTAAACAGATTAAAGTGATGCATTGGAGAGGGCATTAATAATTAACAAACAAAAACAAAACTCATCACTCACCTTCAGCTCGCTTCAAGGCATTCTCTGGCTTGGCAAAAGTCGACATGTTGCAATCAAAATCTCTCAACCTGCTCAATTAAACGTAAAGTATCAAACTTTGGGTCACCGAAAATAAAAGGACAAGAAACAAAAACAAAAACACAAAATAGTAAACCAAAAACAACAAAAAAGTCAGAAATATCAAAAATTCTAATCAATCTCACAAAAATTCACATAAATCCCACAAAATATTCAACTTCCAAATCCTAAAAAACACATATATCATGCAAAAAATCACTCAGTCTACACTGATTTATCAAAGATCCACACAATTCTTTTACTATAAGCCAGAATCTAAAAAACCCACTTCCAAAAACACATAAAACAACCTCTAGAAAACCCAACGCATCAAATCCGTTTGAAAGATTAAAACTTCAAGCAAACAAAGCCAGGAGAAAGGATTTCTTTAAGAGAAAACAAAACAAACAAAAAATAAAAAGGAACCCGCTAAACTTACGCCAAAAAACAGCGTAGAGATTGAAATTGAGTGAAGAGATAATAAGAGAAGGGTGGCCGCTCTTGGTTTTCTCCTGCAAGAGCCAAGGGTTTTGAGTGTCCGTTTTATTAGGAAACCGACACATCTTATAGTCGGCCCATAAGTGAATTGTCCAGATAAGAGTGTCATGGGTTTATGGGTTTGGGCCAAGCATTATCAAATATACTAGAAGAACACTGTTCATCATTCCTTTCACTTATATTATCGTGGTTTTATATTTTGATATTTCTTTCAAATTGCATTCTTTCATGTGCACGAAGTGTTAGTGAATATTCCGATAATAAATTAAATTTTATTTTGCAAAACAGCATTTTATTTATTGTTAAGAAAATTAAATTAAAAAAAAAAGGAATCAGAGTTAAGAAGACAAAAAAAAAAAAAAAATACACCGCTAGAATATTGGCTAGAAAAGCTTAAATTTGCTCCATGAAATTTGAGTTTGGCTATTGTTTGGTCCTCTTGTTGTTTTGGCAATCAACATTTTAGTTCCAAACTTTATTGTTTTATGTTTTGGTCCCTGTATATCATAAGACGAGCGTCGCCAAAAATATCAAGGAAAGAAAAGTGATTGGACGTCAGTATTTAGGCCATAAAAAATGCTTATTTTAATATCAATGGATTTGTATTTTTTTTTTTTTAGAGGAATTCAATGAAGATAGTGCTGCCATATAATCATGCCATGAAAAGTTGTCTAGGATCCTTAAAGTTTTGTTGGGTTTTTTTTTTTTTAGAGGAACTAGGGGTTGGAAACGTGTTTGTTAAGGTTTTAATTTTGTTTTTTTAGATGTTTTAAGGTAAAGACAAGTTGTAAAAATAATTCTTTTGATCTAGAAACTTAGAGTATGATTTTCTAGTTATTAGAGATAATTAAAAAATACTATAAAAATAACAAGTTATATGTTATTGCTGATGACAGGTAATCTACTTACAAAAACACCAGAGCGAAGTCATTTGCTTCTTTAAGAAAAAAACCATTTAGAAATGTTTAGCTTGTTTGACCCAACAATGCGTGAATTTTTTTTTTAATGTTAATCAATACCCCCTAATCTTATTTATTTATCTTTACTTTACATTAATTTTTTACTTTAAATTCAATCACTGCCATCCCTTTTGTTTTTTAATTTTTTTAGTCTATTTTCTTTTGAATAATAGTTATTTTTTAATTATTTTTTAAACAATCGATGCTTTGTAGATATTATTGTAATTTATCTTTACTTTTTCTCTTTTTATAAATTATACAAATAAATTTTATTTGCATTGTTTAATTATAAAAATGAGATTATTTATTCCTTGTATCAATAAATAACCTCCAAGATAAAAAATAAATATAAAATAAAATAAAATTGATAAACATGGTTAAGTATTTATATATGTATTTATCTTCTGCTTTCAATATAAAAAATAGCTTCATGATTTAGTATTTAATTAACATTAACAATTCTTTTTAGATTTATCGTTTTATATATTTTATAATTTATTTTACTAAGTGTAAATAATATATTTTTTCTCAATTAAAAACTCACGGTGCCCAAAAACGTATTTATAACCTTGCATCTCTTATTCATTAATATTAGAAATTAACTTGAAAAATTAATCATCGTGTAATGTGAATTACAATACTGATACATGTATATATACAAGCACAATCAAAGGCACATGAGAGAAAAGACATAAAACAATAAAAAAATATTTGTTTTATAAATGATAAAAAAAATTATATATCATATTGTATGATAATTTTTGCAATGTATCAAATTGTAACACTTACTTTACAATATTATTATCTAAAAAATATATCATATTATTAAAATGACTAAAATCATTATGTTAGAATGAAGGTTGGTATTAATATTGACAAGATTGTTGGACAACATCACATAAAGCATTGCACAATTTTTGTTGTTAAAATAAAAATGAGGTGATTAACATGTTGGAGGAAATTAACTATCTTTTTTATATATGATATTGCTAATTACTTAAAATTCAAGTCATCAGGTTTAGGGGTGAGTAAAAAAATCAAAAAACCAATTAAACCAAAAAAACTGGAAAAAAAATAATTGGAAAAACTGAACCATGAAAAAAAACCGACCAGTTCGGTTTTATAAGTTCAAAACCGAAAAACTGAACTAAA
>Ga0325405_1002344_pt1 | contig 19465 bp, 19 predicted proteins | sample PopdelMetagenome_21_FD_205663 | JGI IMG/M metagenome (GOLD analysis project Ga0325405, IMG submission 205663) | Populus deltoides microbial communities from Bellville, Georgia, United States - Xylem-Control-R2 | ecosystem: Host-associated > Plants > Phyllosphere > Stem > Wood/Secondary xylem...
GATGGATTAAGCGTAGCTTTGAGCTATGGCTATGATTTTACCAAGATAGAAGAGATGGAGAGGCATATATGTGTTCCCCAAAACATGCATGACTCAGCATTGGATTTGCAAGCTTTGCAAATTGTCCACCATGATGCAGGAGTCATTTACCTCATCACGAACAGTGAATGGGTGGCACCTATCCTTTTGGTGCATAAAAAGATTGGAATTATGTTGGAAGAAATACAAAATGATGCTTATGAGAATGCAATTATTTATAAAGAAAAGACTAAGAGTCTCCATGACCAAATGATTACAAAAAAAGAGTTTAATGTTGGAGACAAAGTTCTTCTTTATCATTCACGTTTGAAACTTTTTCCTAGAAAGTTGCGCTCTCGTAGGATTGGACCCTTTGTTGTTTCTAATGTTTTTCCTTATGGTGCAGTTGAAATTACAAGTTTATTTAAATCTTCTTAAGGGTAACAAATCTGATTCTAACATATTTAACATGATAATTTTTGGATTTTTATTATTTTCTTCTTAGTTTTTGGGTTATTATTTTTTATTTGGGTCAATTGTAAGTGGGCTTCATATAAGTCCACCTAAGGGGGGTCCATTAGGGTTTCTTTAAGTCTAGAGTCAGTATAAATAAAGGCATAACCAAACATGTAAGGTTACGCAATTTTCAGATAAATAAACTTCTTTGCTGCACTTATTGTGTGTTGGTGGGATAATCTCCCTTCCTTGGTTCTCTAAAGAACTGAAAACGACTTATCAAAGAACAACTATCTTCGTGGCATCATCCTTATACTTCTCGTTCACGAATCAATATTCGTTGGGTGGGGGTCTTCGTTTCCAATAGTGTTGGTGCCTAGGTACAAGTTATTTTTGTATCACACTCCTATCAAACCTGATTTACTTGGTTTTCCGGGAATTGGTGTCTTTGCGTGCGGGTTGCGTGACCATGTGATCACAACGTTCGCATCACTCTCTCCTCTGATTCAGCTCCCAAGATGATGAGGAACCCGAATTAAACGTTGGCCGAACATGTCCCTTCCTTTTAAGTCATCTCACCACCTTTTGTAATCATGTATAGAGCTCCATATGGTGTAATAGCTCAACAACATTGGCGATGTCTCGATTCGACCCATTAAGAAATATAGTCATGATGGCTTCTTTATTCTCAACAACATTGACCTGAATCATTGTTACCTCCATTTTTTTATGATATTCATCAACTGAATTAGAACCCTGATTCAGACCTTATTGCTTCAGATATAAGTCTTTTTTTTGGTAAGTTGACGTATGTATTAAAAGAAGAAGATACAAACATTATAAGGGGCATACCCCAAATTTACAATGATAACAGAAACATAAAACAACAGATGGCTACAGGCTAGCCACCGACCATAAAACCGAAACCTCACTAGATTCGTTAGGGAAACCAATACTTCAGATATAAGTCTTTATAATAGTGGTTTGACTTAAATCATTTACTCATTAAGACTTTGATCTCCCCAAAAGTCTGAACGGGTCGCTCCCAATCCCTCCTCTTGCTAATTACAATCTGATCCCACCAAATCAATGCATATTCCGTAAATTCAATGACCATAAATTTCACCTTATTTTCTTTGAGAATAGCTATGGTAATAAAAAAATTTGAATCTACCTTTTTCTCCTACTCTAAATAAGCCTCGGGGTCGTTTTACTTTAGAAATTTAGAATTTCCAATTTAATGGAGTCCATCTCCCCATCCACATCTTCATAATTCCCCATGCCATGAAAATTCAAATTCCTCCTATCCCTATTTGATCCAAACCTGATTCCTTGGCCAACATATGCAAAATCATAGACATCTTCACCCGCATCTGTCTTTTTGTCAACAAACTTGATGCAGATCAACCCAACACTAAGCTTAATCGTGCTAAAGTTTCATTGGAGGTATCAAGTGGGCCATTTACAAGAGAAAGGGCAAAGAAGCATAAAGATGCATTAAATAGGCATGTTTAGAACATATGGAGCAAAATGAACCTAGAGAAGCTGGGGACCTAGGGAGCATGAACGACGACCTCTAATTCATCTAATCCAAGTCCAAGAAGAGCCAAATTCGTGTGCATCAAAGGATTGTCAGATCTGATTTTCTAAGTTAGGAAGGATTAATTAATGATTCTCCTAGTCTAAGAATGAAACTAAATTGGCATGTATAAAAGAGAGATTTTCTTTATTAATTGTTCATGCAAAACAAGGAAACCAAGCAGAACAAAGCAAGAAAACTTTAGAATTAATTCCACTGAATTTCAAACTCCTATGGAAGCCTTATTCAAGCTGCTCCTCCTTCAGCTTGATCAAAGTCTCGGGGCCCGTGATTCCCATTTCAACCTTGGCTTGGTACCGCTAGTAGTAGTCTCATTCCTTGCTATCGGTAGTAGCATTAGTTTCTTTTCCTTTTTTTTATTCTACTGTAATAGGGCTTGATGTAGATAGTCCAATAGTCCAGTAGAGGCAGCTACTTCTCTTCTTTTATTATTTGTATTTCAATGATCTTTTCTTATCGGAATGGTGAGAGGCGGCAAGGAAGGAAGCATAGGCAATCAATCCAATCAGCTTGAAAGGGGGCTCGGGTTAAAAACTCAAGATTCAACTTTCCAGATCCCTTGCAAAACGGTCAAGATCTAAAGCTACTTAGCTTGCGTGGAATGCTTGCCTTGGGGCAGAAAGGCCAGGCTTTGAAAGAAGTTACTCTAGCCTACATTGAGAAAGAGTAAATAGGAAGACAATCCACTATCTTAGGAGAAAAGCTTCGACGATTCTTGGTCGTTCTTGCTCCAACTCCAGAATTTCAGCTTGCCACCACCGAATCTCATCCGTTAGCCGATTCCAACTGAGGGGTAAGCTCTTGCTTTGGGGCATTTAAATCGATGTTGAGAGGAGGTTGTTTCGAAGAGCCGCCCCCCCCACCACGAGCTTAATGCAGCATAACCTTCTTCTAACATCATCACGTCCTCTAGAGTGAGGTCTCCACAACAAATCAGATTTTCTAGTCTATTTTGGATTTTTTAGGGGTGCCAAATCTGATTCTAGCATATCTAGGATAGTAATTTTTGGATTTCTATTATTGTCTTCTTAATCTTAGGGTTATTATGACTTACTTGTGATACGATCCAGGTAAGGTCAAATCCAGTTTTATGGCAGCAGTCATAATTCTTAATCTGACTGTTGGATCGGGCTGAAATTTTATGGGGAGTCTCCTGACATGTTGTACTGCCTTGGGTTAAACTTTCAGGTCAATCGAAGGTCAGGAAGGCATCACCATACTAGTCAACAGAGGCTGTATGAATTTTGTTATTTACTTCCTTTTGACTTGTGGACTTTCTATTTGGCAAGGATCCTTTTCCTAAAAGGACATGCAACTTGTTTTGGGGATCTCCTACCTCTAAAGGATCTTTAATGAGCTGCAATAAAGTTTACAAGTGTGGCAAGGATTCATAAATGTTTCAGAATTTTTTTTCTTACAAGGATTCCTTATTCATCCAACCTACAACAAGGAAAGAAGATTTCAGAATTAATTCTATCTTCATATCAGATTTCCTGGCTTATATGGGACTTCTAAAGGGCATCAAATCTGATCCTATCAAATTTAGGATATTAATTTTCAGATTTTTATTATTTTCTTGTTAGTCCTTGGGTTATTATTACTTATTTGGGTCAATTAGAAGTGGGCCTCATATAAGTCCACCTAAGGCGGATCCACAAGGGTTTTTTTTAAGTCTAGAGTTAGTATAAATAAAGGTGTAACCAAACATGTAAGTTAGACAATTCAGATTAATAAAACTTCTTGTTTGCCGCACTTGTTGTGTGTTAGTGGGATAATCTCCCTTCCATGGTTCTCTAAAGAACTGAAAATGACTTATAGAAGAACAATTGGCTTCATAATGTCATAATTAATTAATCCTCAAATTAAAACCTCGAATTAAAACAACCTCGTAAAGTAGTGTTTCTACGGCAGAATTGAACCTCGAATTAAAACCTCAAGCAAAGAATATCAGAATAATCTTAAATTTGACATATGATGCAATCTCACCCCCAATAGAGTGAATATGAAGTTTCAACTGATTTCAAGGTGGTTTGTTTATGATTCACCAAGAGTTGTGTTTCCACGACAAAAATTGAATGATCCCTCAAATTTCAACTAATCCCTATTTCTCTTTCTTTTTAATATACTGATATGATTAGAGACAGTAACAAGATAAAATATAACTTTTTCTTTTTGCTTAAATGACGCAGACACGAAGAACAAGAAGATGGACGCAAACACTAAAAAACTTAAAGGAACACAAAAAAAAAAAACAAAAATAACAGAAGGATATGACCTTGTTTCGGAGCCTATCTTTGATACCAACTGATGCGAACCTCGTGATCATGTGGTCACGCAACCCACAATCAAGATTGAGACCTGATCCCGGAAAGCCGAAATAGGTCTGATAAGAGTGTGACACAATGGAGACCTGCCCCAAGGCACCAACACTATTGGATTGAGTAGAATGACGCCACAAAGCCAGTTAATCTTCGGTAAGTCAGATTCAGTTCGTTCAAGAACTGAAGAATGCAAGAATCACTCTCATATGTTAAAACTGAAAAATTCAGAAGTAATTATCATCAAAGCTGCCGAAATTTTGGCTTACATGAGTTTAAATAGTTCTTGAAAAATTAACCCTAATGGACCCCTTATGTGAACTTATATGAGGTCCACTCAAAACTGACCCAAAACCCTAAACTGAAAAGCCCATAACTTAATCCAAACAAGCCTTGGATCCTAACTGAAAACAAAGTATTAAGTAAGCCCAAACATGAAAGAAAATAATAAAAATGACTAACTTGTCATTAAATACCACCAGCCCTTCTTTCCTTGTGTAGCTAGAATTAATAAGGAATCCTTATAAGAAAAGGATTCTGAAACATTAATGAATCCTTGCCACACTTGGAGATTATATTGCACTCATTAAAGATCCTTGTGGAACTAGGAAATTCCCAAAACAAGCTCCCACATCCTTGTAAGAAAAGGATACTTGCCAAATAGGAAGTCCACAAATTAAAAGGAAGTAAATAACATAATTCGTATAGCTTGTTCGGATCTATATTGGAAGTTCTTTCCAAACATGGATTCTCCTGAAAATGTACCCCAACATAGACAAAAAACTCTGGAATCTTCTGGTAAAGTTTCAGCTCGATCCAACGGTTGAAATTGAAGTTATTCTCAATGGCGTAAAACTGAATGGTAGAAAATTTTACGCCAAAACCCGAATCTGACCTTACTTGGTTCGTATCACAAGGCTGAACCGTATCATTAGCTTAATTGGACATCATTTACTTTAGGTTCCAAATTCGGACTTAACTTATCGTAAACGAATTTGTTTTGCATCAATTTTTGAAATTCGCTTTCTTTCTATTGTTTTCATTTTTTGCAGTATATTTTCAACATATCTAGCATATTTCATTTATGTTTCTATTCGAGTCTTCAATTTCGTTCATATTTTGGATAGATTTGCTTGCTACTTGCGAGACTATCATCGCGGTTTTGTTTTGCTTCTTTTCTGGTTTTAATTGCTTCTTGAGTCAAATATACATATTTGAATTGCACTGCTAAGTTGGTTCTATTTGGTGTTGGTTTCAGTTCCACAAGAACCGCAAGGAGAGACGAGAGGTGTGAGGATATTAAGAGTGTTTGAGCAAAACACGAGTAATATCATGTCAGATTAAAACAATACACCACCCCTTCCTGAGAGAGATCTTAATTTCCAAATGCAAGCCATGACACAAATGATGGAGATGATGAATTTTATGATGGGGAACGTGTGTGACAGACTTGATAGGGTGGAGAGACATGGTAGCGAGGCTGGCACAAGCATCCAAGATGTGAGGAAGGTTGAGGCTGAATCGAAAGCAAATAGCGGCGTAGAGCCGAAAGGCTAAGGTGCGCTGATCAGAGGAGATTCAATTTGAATAAGGAAGAGAAACAGAGGTTATGAGTTTTAAATATTTATGATCACAATGCTTTTATGATGAAGAGCGCGAGGTTGAACGACTTGTAAAGGTTTATAAAGAAACAAATAAAGAACGTGAAGAATGGAGAACTTTAATTCAGCGCCAAAGGTATAACAAATGAAAGAGGACGGACAATTACGTGTAAGAAAAGAACTTCAATGGCTGAAACCAGAGGCTAAGGAATTGTCCATAAAACCTGTTGGTGATTCAAGGATGAATCGTCTTAAATAGAGAGGGAATGATACGATCCAAGTAAGGTCAAATTTAGATTTTGGCGTAAAAGTTTCTATTATCCAGTTTTACGCTATTAACCATAACTCTAAATCCAACTATTGAATCCAGTTGAAATTTGACATGAAGATTTCAGAGTTATTGGTTTATGTTGGGGTAAAGTTTCAGATGAATCGGAGTTTGGGAAGAACATGCAATATAGGAGAACAGGCTGCATGAATTTTGTTATTTACTTTCTTTGACTTGTGGACTTCCTATTTGGCAAGGATCCTTTTCCTACAAAGATGTGGCAGCTTGTTTTGGGAATCTCCTAGTTCTACAAAGATCTTTAATAGGCTGCAACATAGTTTCCAAGTATTTTCTCTAAAATTGACTTAAAAAGTGGGTACCATCAGATTACAAAGAAAGAAGGTAATGAATGGAAAATTGCATTTAAGACTAAAAATGGTTTGTATGAATGGTTAGTCATGTTGTTTGGGCTTCCAAATGCACCTAGCACATTTATGAGATTGATGAATCATTTTTGCATATTAGTAAATTTATGGTTGTGTACTTTGATGACATCTTAATTTATAGCAAGAACTTGAACGAGCATCTTAATCATTTGCTTAGTGTACTTAGTGTATTGTGTGATGAGAAACTATATGCTAATATCAGTAAGTGTACTTTTTGCATAGAGAAAATTATGTTTCTTGGATATGTAGTAACTGTGCAGGGTATTGGGATGGATGAAGGGAAGGTTAAAGTCATCCGAGATTGGCTTACACCTAAGTTTGTGACTGAGGTAAGGAGTTTTCATGGACTTACTAGCTTTTATAGAAGGTTTGTGAAGGATTTTAGTACTAGTATAACACCTTTAACTAAAATTATAAAAAAAATCTTTTGGATTTAAATGGAATGATGAACAAGATAAAGCTTTTAATTTATTGAAGGAAAAACTTTCTTCGATACCTATTTTAGCTTTGCCAGACTTTACAAAAGCTTTCGAAGTTGAATGTGATACTTCAGGAATAGGTATAGGAGTTGTGTTAATACAAGATATGAGGCCCATTGCATATTTTAGTGAGAAAATTAATGGGATAGCCTTGAATTATCCTACATAGGACAAGGAGCTCTATGCCTTGGTGAGAACTTTAGAGACGTAGCAGCATTACTTGTGGCCCAAGGAGTTCGTGATACATTCAGATCATGAATCATTTAAGCACTTGAAAGGGCAAGGTAAGTTGAATCGAAGACATGATAACTGGGTTGAATTTATTGAAACCTTTTTGCATGTGATCAAGTATAAGCAAGGTCAAGAAAACATTGTGGTTGATGCACTTTTATGCAGGTATGTTCTTTTATCTACTTTCGATGCTAGATTTTTAGGATTTGAACACATAAAAGAATTGTAAAAGGATGATAGTGATTTCACTAACGTGTACAATGCTTGTGAAACTTCGACTTTTGGTAAGTTCTATAGACTTGATGGGTATTTGTTTAAAGAGAATCTTTTGTGTGTTCCATTAAATTTTATGCATGAATTGCTTGTACATGAAGCACATGGAGGCGAGTTAATAGGGCATTTTGGTGTTATTAAGACTTTGGATATGTTGCATGAGCATTTTTATTGGCTTAAAATAAAAAAAGATATGCAACGCATATGTGACAAATGTATAACTTGTAGGAAAGCAAAGTTTAAAACTCAACCATATAGCTTGTATACCCTTTTGCCAGTACCTAAGGAACTATGGCTAGACATTTTAATGGATTTCTTCATCTTAGGTATGCCTCAGTCAAAACGAGGTAGGAATTTAATCTTTGTAGTTGTTGATAGGTTTTCAAAGATGGCACACTTCATTCCATGTCATAAAAGCGATGATGCAACTAACATTGATAATTTGTTCTTTAGGGAGATATTACGACTTCATGGGTTCCTAAGATCATTGTTTCTAATAGAGATGATAAGTTCCTAAACTATTTTTGAAAGGTGTTAGGGGAGAAATTGGGTACTAAATTGTTGTTTTCAACTACTTAACACCCCTAAATAGATGGATAAACTGAAGTAGTTAATAAAACCTTAACACAATTTCTATGAGTTGTCAATCAAAAGAACTTAAAGAAATGGGAAGATTGTTTGCCATTTATAGAGTTTGCATATAATTGTAGTATGCATTCTATTACTGAATTTTCACCATTTAAGATTGTGTATGGATTTAACCCTTCAACTCCCATGGATTTGATTCATTTGCCTATTGATGAAAGGTTAGTTTGGATGGTAATCCTAAAGCACATGTGGTGAAGACAGTCCATGAGAGTGTGTGGCAACATATTGAAAAGAGATATCATGTGTATGCAACTAAAGCCAATAAGGAGCACAAACATGTTGTCTTCTAGCCCAGCAAATGGGTTTGGGTGCATATGCACAAGGAGAGATTTATGGCGCAAAGGAAATCGAAGCTACACCCACGAGGAGATAAAGGGGATGATGCGGATTTGCCCAATACCAAGCTTAATCATGCCAAAGACCCATTGGATTAATTAATGATTCTCCTAGTCTAGAAAGGAAACTAAATTGGCAGGTATAAAAGAGAGTTTTCTTTATTAATTGTTCATGCAAAACAAGGAAACCAAGCCCCATAAGGCAAGAAGACTTTAGAATTAATTTCACATTCAGATCAAAATTCCTAGTCTATTTACTTTTTAGGGGTAACAAATCTGATTCTAGTATATTTAGGATAATAATTTTCAGATTATTATTATTATTATTATTATTTTCTTCTTAGTCTTTGGGTTGTTATGACTTACTTAGGTCAATTGTAAGTGGGTTTCATATAAGTCCATATAAAAGGGGATCCATTAGGGATTATTTCAATCTAGAGTCAGTATAAATAAAGTCATAACCAGACGTGTGGAGAGTTATGAAATTTTCAAATTAATAAACATCTTTTGCCACAACTTTGTGTATGAGTGGTGAGATATTCTCACTTCCTTAGTTCTCTAAAGAACTCAAACAACTTATTGAAGAACAACTAACTTCGCAACATGATCCAATTATAATTTTCAGACTCAAGAATCAATAAATATACTGAAAACAAGGCAAAAGAAAACTACGATTATGATTTCGTGAGAAGCAATGCAAATTCGTATGAATTGTGGATGAAAGAAGACACAAAATAAAACAGAAGTGAAAATTAGGAAGAAAAATTACTTAACTCCTAAATAACCCAATTATAATAGAAATAAAAAATATTTCAATGAAAACAAATAGTAAGGATCACGTTTTGGAACATGATGCAAATTTGTCTTATTACCTAATTTTTACCTACCAGAATTTAAACTCAAACCAAACGATATCGAAATGACCTTAAATTTAAGATTTAGTATTTTGATACCAAACAAACAACAAATATCAGTTTATAGGTCATATCTTGTCTATTTGTTGGAGGATGACAAGTTATTGAAAATCAGAATTTAGTTCCCACATTTTTTTGGTAAGTTAACGTATGTATTAAAAGAATAAGATACAAAGATTATAAGGGGCATACCCCAGATTTACAATGAAAACAGAAACATAAAACAACAAATGGCTACAGGCTAGCCACCGAACAGAAAACTGAGACGTCACTAGATTCGTTAGGGAAACCAATACAACCAGCTAACTATCAAATTAAGAATCTATGTTATTAACCCTTCAAGCTCTTTGGATCCTTTTGTTTTCATTTGTTGGTAGGACGTTCCTCATCAAATCAAGCTATGATACATTCAATTTGATTAAAGACCAAGTTCGAAGTTCTAGACATTCTAGTAAAGATCCGTGCATTCCGTTCTTTCCATACTTGATACACTGTAGCTGCGAAACTCAGTTTACGAGAAAAATTGATGAAACTCTTGCCATGCCAAGTGACAGTGGCCCATCGAATCAATTCATCCTAGCATTTTGTCATTCTTGGAATGTCGCATCTGTCACAAACATCCCACCAGATCGTTTTAGAATAGGAGCATTCAAAGAACAAGTGGTTGTGATCTTTATTGTTGCGGAGACATAGTGAGCATCTATTGGGACCATGTATACCAAACCGATGAAGTCTATCTTGAGTTGTGAGTTTCTGTTGGACAGCCATCCATAGAAGACATGAATGTCTTGGAACAACATTCTTGAACCACACAATGCCATGCCATTCAACCATCTGACGATGAATTCTTAGTTACTTCCAAGCTACTTTAACCGAGAATCTGTGATTTGGTGAATCCAACCAAACTATCTCATCCTTTTGCCCCATTTTAGGATTAGAATTGGAAGGAATAGCTTCTACAATGGGGTGCCAGCCAATAGCTTGGGTGGTAGGAATTTTCCATTCTAAGTTATGAATCAACACATTCACCTTCACGTTCTTTTCCATACCTGAATCATAGATGAATCTTTCCCCGTAAGAATCCGCGAGTGGGCTGTGAGGATGCAAATTATCAAACCATAGAGAGGTTGTCATTCCATCTCCTATGATGTACTTCATCTTCGGCCATGCTAAGGATCTAAGCTTTAGAATCTTTCCCCAAGCTCAAGAGCAAGTCTCTAACACAAAAGTCTTCCAAAAGTAGCTAAGGAACTTAATATCATGATCTAACACTATACTCCTAGGAATACTAATGCAAACCTCTTGATCACGTGGTCAAGTAACCCTCAACAAAGATGATACTTCCCCAAGATAGCCTAAATCAGGTTTGAGAAGTGTGACACAATGGATCCCTATATGTGGGCTAATTTAAGCCCACTTACAAAATTGACCCAAATAAGTAATAATAAACCAAAGATTAAGAAGAAAATAATAAAAAATTCAAAATTAATATCCTAAATATGATAGAATCAGATTTGACACCCCTAAAAAGTTCTAAATAAACTAGGAAATCTGATCTGAATGTGAAATTAATTATGAAGTCTACTTGCCTTATTGTGTTTGGTTTCCTTGTTTTACTGGACAATTAATGAAGAAAATCTCCTTTTTTTATACCTGTCAATTTAGTTTCCTTCCTAGACTAGAAAATCATTAATTAATCCTTCCTAACTTAGAAAATCAGATATGGCAGCCCCCTAACATCCTTTGTTGACTAGGAAACTTTCTCTTTTGTTGATAAATATTATCCTAAATAAATGGGAAAATAATGAACGAAATTTTGTTGAATTTTAGGAGAATATTTTTATGATTTAAGTCTTTGTAGAATTAGGAAATCAACCCAAACAAATCTAATTTGATCTCAACATCTTAATTAACTTAAGCCAACTTTAGACCACATGTAGCCCAAACTCATGTTCATTAATAGGGACTAAATCAGACCCAAAATACACTCCAAATAAACTGTTTTTGCTGCCCAAAAACATCTCATACATAGTCTGTCCAAATGTGGCCAAATTACTTACCAAAAGAATTGGGTTGAACCCCATCATCCATAAGAACCTCAATCTGACCAAATGCACCCCTAAGTAAAACCCTATTATGAAAAACCCAAGGTCGAACCATATAATGAACCGTATTAACAACCAATCTCAAACATATAACCGAATGCATTACTATAAGGAATCTAAAGCTGAACCTGAACCGTATCACATTTTGTTGGGGAGACTATGACAATACGATAGGAATGCAATTCATGATGGGGTTAAAAATAGATATACCCTTGTAAAAGATGGTTAAAACATTACTTTTTTACCTCTTACACCCAAACATATGTTGATGCGAACCTCTTAATCATGTGGTCAAGCAACCCCAAATGAAGATGATACTTCCCCAAGAAAGCTGAGAATCAGGTTTGAAAAGTATGACACAATGAAAATATGTCTCAAGGCACTAGCACTATTGGAATTGAAACGAATGACGCCACAAGTCAGTTATACCTTGATAAGTCAGATTTGATCTTTGTCCCAACAAAGATAATGTGTTGCATTACACAAAACACAAGTTTATTTCATAAATTCATCGTGTTATGCTTTTCAGCATATAAAAAACTTAATAGATCCCATATGTGGGCTAATTTGAGTCCATTTATAAAATTGACCCATATAAGTAATAATAAACTAAAGATTAAGAAGAAAATAATAAAAATAAGAAAAATCCAAAATTAATAACCTCGATATGCTAGAATTAGATTTGTCACCCATAAGAAGTCCCAAACAGACTAGAAAATCTAATCTGAATGTGGAATTGAGTCTAAAGTCTTCGTGTCTTCTTGTGTTTAGTTTTCTTGTTTTAGATAGATAATTAATGAAGAAAATCTCTTTTATATATATTAATTAGTTTCCTTCCTAGACTAGGAGACTCATTAATTAATCATTTCTAGTTTAGGAAATTAGATTTGCAGCCCCCTTAACATCCTTTGTTGACTAGGAAACTTCCTCCTTTGTTCATAAATATTCTCCTAAATAATAGGTAAAATAATGAACAAAATTTCCTTGAATTATAGGGGAACATTTTTTTAATTTAAGCCCTTGTAGAATTAGGAAATTAATCCCAAACAAATCTGATTTGATCCTAACATTAACCCAAGCAAACTTTGAACCCTATGTGACCCAAACCTATATTTATTAATAGGGACTAAACCAAACCCAAAATACACTCAAAATAAACTTTCTTTACTGCCCCAAAACATCTCATGCATAGCCTATCCTGATCTGGCTGAATTACCCACCAAAAGAATTGGGCTGAACCCATCATCCATAGGAACCTCAATCTGACCGAATGCATCTCTAGGTAAGGACCCATCATGAATAACCATGGCTGAATCATATACTGAACCGTATCAAGAAACAATCTCAAACACATAACCAAATGCTTACAATTAGGGATCCAAGGCTGAACCTAAACTGTATTAGGTGTATGATGTGATCATTAGATTTGGTTAGAACCTAAAACATACCCAAATGAACCCTTGATCTTGGCAAGCTGACTTGAATATCACTCAAATCTTTGAATCAATATTAAAATTTAGTACATGGACATCACGTTATATGCTTGACAACACAAATTTAATGGTTGCTGGCAACCAATCAGGATGGATTTCTTTAAGAAGAGTCGTTATTCATAAGAATGAGGAGTTGCCATTGATGTTCCAGAATGCATGACATATCCACCACCATAGAATCATTCAAAAGGATTCATAACATCTAAATTTTCACCCCAAGTGCAGCTATATCAGGCTAGGCCACACAAAATCTATCGAATTATACAACACAATGACAATGCATACAAAATTGATCTTCCAGGTGAGTATGGTGTTAGTGTTACTTTTAATGTTGTTGATCTTACTTTGTTTGACATAAGTGTTGATTCGAGATCAAATCTTTTTTAGGAGAGAGGGGATTATGAAGATCAACTAAACATCAAGCTTAATCATTCTAAAGACCCACCCACTGAAGGTGTCAAGTGAACAAAGAATCTTAAAGAGGCATTAAATGGGCTTGTTCAAAACATATGGAGCAAGATGGACCTAGAAGAGCTTGAGACGCTTAGGGAGTATGGAGGATAACCTTTAATTTATCTAATCCAAGTCCAAGAAGAGCCCAATTCGTGTGGGTCAAAGGTTGATGTCCAGACCCATAACAACTTTGTTAGGCTTTTTTTTTTCTAATGGTTACAAGGATAGAAAGTCAACAATTTATTCTCCTAAACAAGCACGTAATTAAATCAACAAAAAAAGAGGAAATTGGCTTTATTATTTTCCAAGTTATACAAGGAAATCCAAACTAATCAAGAAATAAAGGGGCGACAACAAAGGAATCCAAATCAAATCAGATTTTTTCCTAGTCTACAAGGGACTTGTAATGGTAATACATGCAAGGAAGGTTTATTCAGCTATAACAACTTATAAACTAGAAAAATCAAATTATTTAGCTTTTATTTCCTCTATTATATACGGCAACAATATCAGACTACGTGGGCTGGTCATGTGGACAAATTGGAAACATGTATACGAGAAGCGAAAGTGGATGATCTTTGGTATTCTGGTATGCATTATACTTGGACGAACCAATGTCTTGAGAATCTGATTATGCGGAAACTAGATAGAGTGCTTATGAATGAGAAGTGGAATCTGACCTTCCCATTGTCGGAAACGAGATTTTTGCCATTTGGTATGTCAGACCATTCTCCCATTGTGGTAAAAGTTGCTAGAAATGATAAGAACATAAAGAAACCATTCAGATTCTTTGATATATGGATGGATCATGAAGAGTTCATGCTCGTGGTGAAGAAAGTATGGGATCAGAATTCAGGGGGTTGTCCAATGTATTAGCTATGTTGCAAACTTAGAAAGCTAAAGCAGGAATTGAAACTTTTCAATATGACTCACTTCTCCAACATTTCTGATAGAGTCAAAGATGCAAAAGATGAAATTGATAAGGCTCAACAGGCTATGCATATAGCACATGGGAACACAACTTTGTGCATGCGAGAAAGGGATGTTGTTCGTAACTATGCTTCTACCGTCAGGGTTGAAGAGAGTTTCTTCAAACAGAAGGCGAGGATACAATGGCTTAGGTTGGGGGATTAGAATACTATCTTCTTTCACAAATCAATAAATGGAAGACATAATAGAAATAGGCTTCTCTCAGTTACAAGGGAGGATGGGGAGGTTGTAGAAGCACACAAGGCAGTCAAATCAAAAGTAATTGCATCCTTCCAAAGTGTGTTAGGAGTGAAACAGATGCCCAGGGGTTTGAATGAGGAAGTGGTAGAATCAGCAATTAACTTAAAATTGTCTTCAACGCAGCAGCATGTACTAGCTCAAGATGTAACAAGGGAGGAGATTAAGCATGCTATGTTTAGTTTGAAAAACCACAAAGCCCCTGGCCCAGATGGTTTCAACGCAGGTTTCTTCAAAAGAATGTGGCACATAGTTGGGGAAGATGTAATCAACGCTGTTAGCTCCTTCTTTTAGACTCGTAGAATCCTTAAGGAAATGAATGTTACATCCATTTCCCTTATTCCTAAAGTTGCTAATCCTACAAGGTTGACAGATTTCCGTCCTATATCTTGCTGCAGTACAATTTACAAATGCACTGCTAAGATTCTAGCTTGTAGAATCAAAGCTGTTTTGCCATCCTTAGTAGGTCCGTATCAGACAGTTTTTATCTCTGGACAAAGAATCAGCGACAACATTCTGTTGTCTCAGGAACTAATGAAAGGCTATCATAAATCTACGGGACCTGCTCGTTGTGCTATAAAGGTAGATCTGATGAAGGCTTATGACTCTGTCTGGTGGGATTTCGTTGATGCCACGTTAATAAAAATGGGATTTCCTCGAATAGTAACTGATTGGATCATGGTCTGTGTTACATCATGTCAATTCTCTATCAACATCAATGGCGAGCTTGCAGGTTACTTTCAAGGGGGGAGAGGGCTGAGACAAGGTGACCCACTATCTCCATATTTGTTTGTTCTATGTATGGAAATCCTTTCGGGGCTGTTCCGCAAGATGAGTGTCGATCAAAACTTTAAGTTCCACTGGAGATGCAAGAAGGATAAAATTTCTCATCTTTGTTTTGCAGACGACTTGATGATTTTTAGCAAAGGGGATGTAAACTCAATTCGTATGATAAAAAATGTACTCACTGAGTTTCAAGATCTATCAGGTCTGTATCCAAATCCAAACAAAAGTGACGTCTTCTTGAGCGGTTTGTTAGATGCTGAGAAAGAACAGATTATTCATATTCTTGGGTTAGAGAGGGGGAGCTTCCTATGAAATATTTGGGAGTGCCCCTTATCTCATCCAGACTGAAGGCTGTTTATTGTAAGGGCCTCGTGGATCGACATACCTCGAGACTGGACTTGTAAAACTCTCTCGTATGCAGGACGAGTACAACTGATTAATTCAGTTTTATTTTTCCATCCAGGTCTATTAGGCATCTCTCTTCCTCTTACCTGGGCAAGTAATAAAAAGTGTTGAGCAAATTATGAGATCTTTTCTTTGGTCATGTTCAGATATGAGAACTACCGAGGCTAAGGTGGCTTGGGAACAGATATGTCTTCCAAATAAGGAGGGGGGGCTAGGAATAAAAAGGATAATAAAATGGAACAAGATTGCTTTGTTGAAACACATATGGAACCTGTGCAATGACTCAGATGGCTCAATCTTGTCTAATTGGATAAGATCCAATCTGTTGCGAGGTAGGAATTTCTGGACAATCAAGGTGCCAGAGAATTGCTCTTGGGCTTGGGGAAAGATCCTAAAGCTCAGATCATTAGCATGGCCGAAGATGCAGTACAACATAAGAGATGGCATGACAACCTCTCTATGGTTTGACAATTGGCATCCTCACAGCCTGCTCGTGAATTCTTACGGTGAAAGATTCATCTACGATTCAGGTATGGGAAATAACACGAGGGTGAATGTGCTGATTAGTAACTCAGAATGGAGAATCCCTACCACTCAATCTATTTGTTGGCACCCCATTATAGAAGCTATTCCTTCCAATCCTAAGATGGGGCAGAAGGATGAGATTGTGTGGTTGGATTCACCAAATCATAGATTCTCGGTCAAAGGAGCTTGGGAGCAACTAAGATTTCATAATCAGGTTGTTTGAATGGCATGACATTGTATGGTTCAAGAATGTTGTTTCAAGACATTCCTTTCTTCTATAGGTGGCTGTCCAACAAAAGCTCACAACTCAGGATAGACTTCATCGGTTTGGTACACATGGTCCCAATCGATGTTCACTGTGTCTCCGCAATAAGAAAGATCATAACCACCTGTTCTTTGAATGCTCTTATACTAAAGCGATATGATGGCATGTTTGTGACAGATGCGACATTCCAAGAATGATGAAAGGATGGGAGGAATGGATTCAATGGGCAACTGTTACGTGGCATGGTAAAAGTTTCATCATTTTTTTCTTGTAAATTGGGTTTCGCGGCTACAGTGTATTATATCTGGCAAGAACGGAATGCAAGGATATTTGCAGGAATGTCTAGAACTCCAAATTTGGTCTTTGATCAAATAGAATGTATCATTTGTGAAAAGCTTGATTTGATGAGGAACACTCTCCCAACATATGAAAACATAAGGATCCAAAGCGCTTGGAGGGTCAATAACATAGACTTTTAAATTGATATTTAGCTGGTTGTATTGGTATCCCTAACAAGTCTAGTTAAGTCGAGGTGTTCTACTTTGTGGCTTCCTGTAGCCATTTGTTGTTTTATGTTTTCGTTCATATTGTAAATCTGGGGTATGCCCTTTATGATCTTTGTATATTCTTCTTTTAATATATCTGTCAACTTACCAAAAAAAAATATCAGACTTCATTTTATTCTTAGTTCTTTATGTTTTGTGTTATATTTGGGTTTAATTGTAAGTGAGCCTCATCTAAGTCCCAAAAAGGGAGTCCATTAAGGTTAATTTCAGTCTAGAGTTAGTTTAAATAGAGCCATAACCACAACTGTAAGGGTACATAATTTAGATTAATAAAAAAAATTTGTTGCACTTTGTTGTGTGGGTTGGTGAGATATTCTCCCTTTCTTGGTTCTCTAAAGAACTGAAAATGACTTATCAAAGAACAGTTGACTTTAGGGCGTCATCCTTATACTTTTTATTCGCAAATCTATAATAGTTAGGTAGGGGTTTTCGTTTCCAATAGTGTCGGTGCCTAGATACAAGTTATCTTTTGTGTCACACTCCTATCAAACCTGATTTACTTAGCTTTTATGGGAATTAGTGTCTTTACATGTGGGTTGCTTGACTGAGTATTCAAGAGGTTTGCATCAGGGGATGATATGGATCAGCCCACAAACATCAGCAATGACTCGGTCTAAGATAGAGGCATTGAATGCATTGGTTTTAAAGGCTTAGATGGTGAAAAGAAGGCAAAGATGGTGAGATAACTTAATGAGAGAGTTCGACTGTAAATAGAGAAAAGGAACATAATGTACTCTTCAAAAGCAAATAAGAGGCGGCGTAAACAAGTTGTTTTCCAATGATTGGGTTTGGATGCCCGTGCATAAGGAAGGATTTTCTAATGATGTGAACCTCGTGATCACATGGTCACGCAACCCACACACAAAGACATCAATTCCCGGAAAGCCAAGTAAGTCAGGTTTGATAGGAGTGTGACACAAACATAACTTGTACCTAGGCACCTGCACTATTGGAAACGGAGACCCCCACCCAACGAATATTGATTTGTGAACGAGAAGTATAAGGATGACGTCACGAAGACAGTTGTTCTTCGATAAGTCGTTTTCAGTTCTTTAAAGAATCAAGGACGGGAGATTATCCCACCAACACACAATAAGTGCAGCAAAGAAGTGTATTGATCTGAAAATTGCGTAACCTTACATGTTTGGTTATGTTGTTATTTATACTGACTCTAAACTTAAAGAAACCTTAATGGACCCCCCTTAGGTGGACTTATAGGAAGCCCACTTACAATTGACCCAAATAAGTAATAATTACCCAAAAACTAAGAAGAAAATAATAAAAATAATAAAAATTCAAAAATTATCATGCTAAATGTGCTAGAATCAGATTTTTCACCCTTAAGTAGTCTTAAATAAACTAGGAAAAATTTGATTTGGAAAATTTGTGTTGTTGCCCCCCTTGATGTCCTTGATTAGCTTGGATTTCCTTTTTTTAACTTGGATAAATAAGAAAACAAATTTCCTTCTTTGTTGCTGATTTAATTCCTTTCCTTCCTAAGTTAGGAAAAACATTAAATAGTCCTTCACTCTTTAGGAATAAGATATGGCCAACTTCCTTATTTAATTAGGAGAATAAATTGCTGACTTTTTTTTATCCTTGTAGCATTAGAAAAAATAACAAGCCTAACAAGGCTGGTATTGGGCCGGACACATGAACCCCTTGTTCCACACAAATTGGGCTCTTCTTGGACCTGAACTAGACGAATTAAAGGTTGTCCTTCATGCTCCTTAAATGTCTCAAGCCTTTCTAAGTCCATTTTGTGCCATATGTTCTAAATAAGCCCATTCAATGCTTCTTTAAGCTTCTTTGCCCTAGCTCTTGTGATTGGCCCAATTGTCACCTCTAATGGGTTGTTGGCATAATTACACTTGGTGTTGGGCTGATCTGCATCACCTAACCAAAGGAAATCAAAATTACAACCCCTTGGTGATGGTCCAATTCAGGTTTTAGAGAGGATAAATGATAACGCATACAAAATTGATCTTCTAGGTGAGTATGGTGTTAGTGTTATCTTTAATGTTGTTGATCTTATTTTGTTTGACTCAGGTTT
>Ga0325405_1002348_pt1 | contig 19435 bp, 10 predicted proteins | sample PopdelMetagenome_21_FD_205663 | JGI IMG/M metagenome (GOLD analysis project Ga0325405, IMG submission 205663) | Populus deltoides microbial communities from Bellville, Georgia, United States - Xylem-Control-R2 | ecosystem: Host-associated > Plants > Phyllosphere > Stem > Wood/Secondary xylem...
TTATATATCATTGCGCATTTAACGGCAGTAAATGCTCTGATCTGTCAAAGCCACTCGCTTCTCTTTTCTCTTGGAATTGCAGCGTTTTTTGCCCTCCTCTCATAATTTTCCGGGGACCTCTTACCCAGCTCTTTGGGTGCTGGACGTGAAGGGTTTTAAAAGTTTTAGCTCGTCTTGACCAGATTGTATGTGTTGTCTCCGTCTCTTTTGGTTTTTGTAGCCGTTCTTGATGGGTCTGGTTTTAATCTGGCAAATGAATGGGACTATGGGAGGGATGGGTGGGTTCTAATTTTGAGCTCATTCAGAAAGTAAGCATGGATACTTCTCTGATTTTTAAGCTCTTAATTTATAGTGATCATGGACAACTGTTATATTCATGGATTATAAATTGAGAGCATAAACACTCTCAAAAGATGGCGGTGCCTTGCTTGTTCAACGTGTTATAGTGTTGCCGGACGGACCGGCAAAGGATACATACATACATACATACATGTCCACTGCATGAGAGGATTTCGCTCCAGACCCTGAGCCCAGGTTCATCCCTTTAAATACTCGTATATTAACCAATATAACGGCATCATATGCATATACGTACAAACATATCAGCAAAACATTCCCCCCAATCATGCTAAATATCGTGATTAATTCCTTCAGCAGGTTCAGCATGTCTTTGCATCGAAGACGGGATAGCCCGGGCAAGGATGCTTTTGGTCGGGTCGGTAGCTAGAAGATACTTTGAGTCTTTGATTACTGATGCGAGCACTCTGTATTTGCTGAAAACTGTTTCGAGAAGTACATATATAGTACATTAGTACCTGACACAATGCTACGGCAACTAAATCAAACCAATCAAACAAGAATATCTTAAGTCAAGCAGAAAGAGCATATGATCTATTTGTGTCACACATCTTCGATGAGGTAGAAAACCCTCTACCATCTCCAAACAATTAAGACCCTCCCTCCGCCTCCACCCATCTGTGCTGATATTTATCTAGATCATGTCAGCCCAAAAATCATGCTCATGCGTAGAACAAAAAAAAATGAAAAAATTATGCGGTTGTCCGGCTGTTGAACCCAAATAACTTGTTAACGACAGCAAATCAAACGATGACTAGCCAGAAGCACAAAACTTGAATTTTGTTCTATTGTCTTCAATATATAATAGATTATATATAAAGGTAGCCATGTTTGAAACAATTAATTATTTTACACAGTAAGTTACAATGCATTAAAGTATATATCAATACATACATCTATTGTTTTCAAACAATACATGGAGATGATACCTCTAAATGGTGTTTGGCCCGTAAGATTGAATCCTAGAACATTATAAAATGGCTGCAGCTTTCCGAGAATCTTAATATCCACTTAATAAAACTTTAGTTATGGTAAAAGCTTTATTACGCTAAATCCTGCGGTCTTTGCTTATAATTTAGGAATGATATGAAAAAAAAACCTAATTGTCATGTGATTTGTGGTTGTTGCTTATTTATTTATTTATTTTTAAATAAAGCAAATCCGATGCCAAAATATTAAAATAAAAAAGAATAGAGGAAAGAGGAATTGAAAAGTGCAGGTAAGTGGGGTCAGTTTTATGTCGTCGGCTTATGAGTCTGTGGCTAAGCAAGAAGAAAGAAAGCAAAAAGAAGGCACAGACTCGGAAGCAACTCAAGCACCAACCAACCCCTCCTTAGATTCTTTCTTCTTCTTCATCCGCTTCATACATTTCTCCTCTCCTCTACAGACCCTCCGAAAAGGGCTTCAAGTTAATAAGAAGTTGATCTTCACCCCAGTGATGTTTTCATCCATGGATCTGTGATTACAGAGGGAATCAGAGAGGAAGTTGATAAAACTGTATGCTTGCTTACACATTCTACCCCTTTTTATGTGTTCATGAATAAGCGTGTAAGTAATATAGATAAAGTAATATTTTTTTTTCTACTTTTAGGTTTGTACTTCGTAGTGTTTGTTTTAAGTGGAGATCTTTTATTATTATTATTATTATTATTATTATTCTTATTATTATTATTATTATTGTTTCCTCTAGTGGGATTTATTTTGTTCCAGGTTAACATGTACTAAAGTTAGATGCTTGCAGTGAAATCTTGTTTTTGTTATTTGCTTTTTGAATAAAAAGTTAGAAAAAAAAATGAAAATGAGACGATTCACATGTTGTGACGCTGCTACCTTTAAAGTTTGCAAATTTGAGTTAATTTTGACAAATTGGGTTTATTTTCTTATATTCATTTTAATTACCGTCAGGTGGTTATGATTGCTTGTGTGGTGGCTAGGTCCATAGCCCGGTTGAAGCAGGCCATCAAAAAGTCTGGAACTTTAACACTGCTTAGTTGACTGCATCTTCACGTGAATAGCCTTGGAGGAATTCTGTGACATTTTGAAGCATTCTTCTGTAAATCCCACTTCATCATGTCTGATCGCGAGCTACAGTCATATCAAGATAGGGATGATATTCCCGTAAAGTCCACGAAGCAGTGCCAGTCTATTTGGATGTCTCATTGGACGCGCGCGAGTTGCAGGAAAGCAAATGAAGCTCCACAACAATTAGGTCATGATCCTCCGGAAGTTGGTAATGGTAACAAATATCACAGCTTACTTAGTGGGCCAGAGATGGAAACTGGTAGTTCTAAATTTGTCACGGGACGTGGAGAAGTAAACAAGGGGAAAAGGATCAACGTCATGAACGATAACCTTACAATGAGTCCGAAAAGGTTGAGGAATGAAATGTTTGAGGGGCAGTCTTCTTTTGCGATGTTCAAACCTTCTCAAGATAGGGAGAGTGTTTTATATCTGGAGAATGTTGTGTCCTCTGGCAATTGTGAAGGAGTCTTAAAGTCACGAATTGGTACCAATTCTGAATATGATGTTTCCCACGGGAGAAATGAGGATCACCTACCCTCAATACCGGCACAGGCTCTTCCCGAGGTGGAAATTCAAGAAAGAAAATCTCAGTTTCAGGCCGAAGATCTCAACCTGGTTCCAGAGCAGCGGGTCAAGTCTAATAGTTTCCTAGAATGGAGTAGCAGAGTTGTTTCTGCAGATGTTCAGGATGATTTTGTAAGGTCAACCCCAGATAATGTGCCATATGAATTTGAAGTTGGAAGGGCTCCAATTCAGCCCTTTTTCTCTAGGTTAGATCACATTAATGAACCAGGCTCTACATCTTTGGTTCATGAGAAGAAAATGAATAAAAATGCAGGTCTTCTCTGTCGTGATCCCTCAACAAGCAATAATGAGCCAAGAGACTTTTTTGGCAAGTCATTTCACATGATGCCAAATCGTTCTGATTTTGAATTACTTCCTAGGCAGATCAGTACCAGAGGTGATAGCCAATTAGGAAAATTATATAATGGATCATATGCACTACCAACACTGCCCTCCTTTCATGATGGGGAGACAATGAGAATACGTACTACAATAGACTCCATGGAAGAATTTTCTAGAGGTCCTCCGATGTACACTCAGACCACTCATCGCTTTTTCATAAAAAAAAAGACTGACGTGAACTTACCTGATGGTGCTCAGATGTTTAGAGAGTCAGCAATGTCCACTGAAATTAAGGGGAAAATGGTGACTGAACTCCTTGCAATATCTCCGGATTTTGGTTTCCATGTCAAGCAAGGAGTGAAGCTGCTACCTCTGGACAGCTCCACAGGGAGTGAAGGAAAAGAGAGCACTGGGAATGTTAAGGCTTCTGTAGTTGTTAAGGAGAATGATTCATTAGCTGAAGGAAAAGAAAACACTAAGAATGCCAATACTTCTGCTGTCAATGAAGAGAGTGATTCATCTGCTGAAACTGACACCATGGATATGGATGCTTACTGTGAGAACCATCTATCTGGTATGTATGGTCCATATCTTATATGGATGGTTTAGTTAAATCTTGCTGTAGTGTTGACAATCTATGCTTTGGAGCACAGCCCTCGAATGAAGTTGCTAAATATAATTACCTAATCTGAACAGTGTTCATGAGTCTTGTATCTTTTTAGCGTAGTCCTAGTTTGCAAATTATTGAGTTTTTTTTTTCTTTTGTGTTACAGGTGTGGCTTCATTGCAATCAGATAAGGTAACTTTACTACTTTCTGATCTCTAAGCTATAGCGTCCCCTCTAGTGATTTTCTAAGGTCACTTGCATTTACAAAAACTAGTGAAGGTAAATACATTGGCTTATGCACATTGTTTATAGACAACATATTTGATCTACTCATTTACTTTTGTTAGGTCAGCATTTCACACAGCTGTTTTAGTTGCCATTGCCACCCAGGAATTTGGTGGATTTTTACCTTTGGGCTTTGAAATCATGCCACACAAATAATAGTTATATTCTACAAGTGTTTTGCCTTGTTTTGTTAGTTTTTCTCCTTGGTTTAGGCCAAGGAATTTATGTAGGAGCTCATAACTCTGTAAAAACTTCCAGAGTCAAAGGCTTACAAGGCCGTCACCTCATTTGTTCACATGATTAGTTATAAACTTTGTAGGACATCAACGAGGGCCAGAAGTTGCCAGCTTCTCAAGCTGGAATGCCTTCAGTCAGACAAGAAATCAAGGGCAGACAGATGAACACCGAATTACCTGATATAAACCAAGAACTTATTGTACTTCCAGGTTCGGCAAGGTCACCAGATAACATGGAGACAAGCACCTCAAGAACCCAGAGTTTGGATGCGGAATGCTTCCTTCCCAATGCCGAGCACTCCACAAATGCAAAATCTAGTGATTGCCCCGACGCTCCTGTGAGACTGGACCCCTGCAGCATATGGTTTAAGCGTCTCAAAGCAAGTGCTTCAAAAGTTGAAGAAGCATCATCCCACCAGAAATTTAGTAAGTTGTTCAACAAAATGCTAAGACATAGTAAGACTAGTTCAGAACCAAAGACAAGCGAGTCTGATGGTAAAGAGTCTATGCCAGATCAGACTGCAGAGTTACTGAGGAATGCTGAATCCTATTCAACTGACCCAGCAAGGAAAAGTCAAGAAATAACACTGTCTCATGTTTGGGTTCAGAGGTGGTTTCATAATCCATCTGCATCTCTGAAAAAGAAGCCTGGAGCTGTGGTAGTTTCTCTGCCAGAGAGTTCACAGGCAGCACTAGACTTCCAGAAGAAGCAGTTTCCTAGCACTGCTGCCATGGCTCTGATGGGGAAGGCCATGAATGGTTTTTGTCCATGTGAATTCAGAAAAAGTGGGTCTTCTGTAGTCTGGAACACCAAGTGATTCAGGGACAAGCTTTCTTGAGAAAATGCTAGGAATGGAAAGTGAGATAGGGCAGTGCGCAGGATGTGCTGGTTATCTTACTGGTTGACATTAGTGCAGCAAGTTGAAATGTTTAACGATCAATCCTCCATCAGATGAATGGACTGCAGACGAATTTTGTATAGCCTGAATGTTGCGTTGGTAATTACCCTGCCTGAAATTGTTTACATTGCCTGCTTTCCTCCTATGATCGAATAGGTATTGTGGATGGAACTTGTGTGAAAGATTTGACAGAGGCCTTGCTTAGGTGGAGAAAGGAGCAACCCAGCTTCTGCTGCTTTTCGTAGTGCAAATCTGAGAGGACTTGACCACACTCCAGCATACCCCTATTGATCCTCCATATGTAGTGCATGCAAACTGGAGTAATGCTGTAATATCTGGAATCAGAAGCTAAAAATAAAAGATTTAACTGGAGGGGATTGTACTTCTTCAAACTTAGATGCTTAATAATTATTTACCCGCATATAGTTACATGCAGAAATACATCATCAGACCTCACATCAGCTTTACTTGTCATGTATACACAAGTTTGGTCTTTGGCTTTTGATATTTTAATGCGATCTATTTGAGTGGTTTGACATTTATGATGGCAATCAAACTATATCCTGAAATTATGCTTGAAAAAGACAGTAGAATCATGCATTTGGTCTCCTTGATGGCTTGTTATGAGGGGAATGGCGTGGGTCTGTCATATCCTGCATTAGGCTGAAAATGGAAGAATAATGCATGACTAGAAGAGAGAAGAACAACCTGGGTGTTTCAATTTTCCTTCCATATTCTCTCAGAACAATGTTTTTCATTCCTCTGAGCTTTGATATACAATTGCGTTTCTCAGAGTTCATCTTCCAAGAGGCAGTCGTGTCGGACATTTAGGTTTGTTCTTTATTGTGCTGCCCGGGTGTCTTTCTTACCTTGTCAGTCGTAAACAAGCGGTGGTTAACATCTGCCATGATCTACCAATCCCCTTCTGTCAAAAAGGAGAATGAAAATGTGTTTGGTCTGACAAAGGTAGCGACACAATTTAGATCCTCTGAGCTCACTGCATCATCCCATTTTCCCTTGGCTTACCATTTTGTTCCAGGTTTTTTAAATGTGAGGCTTTTCATTTTTGGTGGCAGCAGAGCACGTCGTTCACGAAGGCATATTATTATGCCATGAGCTGGGAGCTATAAAACGCAGGCCTTCCAATTCATGAGTGAACCTTTCTCTTAAGATGTAATTCTTTTCTACTGTCTCCTAATCCAAGTTACTGTTTGAACATTATAATAAAAGAAATATTGTGCACGATTAATACCTAGTTGATTGGAGTTGCTCTCTCTAGTTCTCTCTCACATGGAATGAGAGATCAGGAGAAAAAAAAAAGAGTTACAAGAAAATTCAAAATTCTTTTTATAATGTATCAATACAGGTCTATAATATATTCTTGATTATTCCTTGAATAACATGGAATAAGAGCAAGGATTTATCTGTGTTTTCATATGCAATGAAAGTTGCAGCTGCCTTTAAATTGATTATTCCTCCTTTTGAATACTTCTTTGATCATTTCCACTTTAAACTAGTAGTATTTTTCTCCAATATCTTATAGAGATTTGGAACTTTGATCAATTCGACCAATTCAGTTAGCATTTTGTCATGTATTTGGTGGAAGTAGACTTTGTATAGATTTTGAGGGAATTCGGTCAATAAACTATATTCTTCCAAAGTAAGACACATGTCTATATTTTCAAAAGTGAAACATCAATACTCGAGGTCCAAAAAATACATCAAGGTTTTAATTGTTGAATTTTGCATGGACACCTTTCGTAATTTCCTCTCATATTTCTTCAAAAACTCATCCTCTCGAATGTTTTTCATGTGTGAGAAGAGCTTCTTCAAGTCATTTCCAGAGCAACTCACATTCCTGATGGGTAACAATTTACTATCATTCAGTCTCAGACAATCCCCCCTTCTAACAACTGTAGGGATTCAAAATCCAAGCCATATTCAACAGAGTTCATCTATTTAATGGTGACCATGTTATCAACCCTAAGTCCTGCAATTTAAAATGCTTTTTAGGGTTAAGCATGTATTAATACAACAATGTTTATTTATGGAACATATATCCAATAGGCAGGTTCCATGTCCTTTTACGTGAAACATTAAGGTATGCACTATCTAGTCTCAAAAGGATCTTTAATTGTCCAAATGATTACTCTCATGAAGATAATACGGGGGCTCAATAGGCGATGAAATGGTACGTATACCAATCACTCAACAAAGAGTTGGATGGTTTCACGAAATTAAACCCTAACTGAAAGTCATAGGGTAAGCCACTACTCCCCCACCTAACCTGAGGTTTCCATGTGTATGTATTTCGAAGTGATATATCATAAATAAACTAGCGATGCACGGAGACATTCATCAATATCCAACAGACATCCATAAGAAGGATAAAACACACTAAAGAGTAAATAAGTTAAAAAAAGAAAAAACCTAAATGCAAAAATTTAAACACATCAAGTCATATAAACCACATAAAACATACAAATCCTAGTCCAAAACTGTCAAAAACATAAAATCCTTAATGGAGTCGTTATTCTATCGCACGTATACGCATGATGTTGTGGCGTCGAGATCAAGGAGTCGCCACCTAATTGTTTAGTTCAGGGTCACTATAAGACCTGAGTGGACTGATCTTATATAAAATTCTAGAGTAAGGGACTGATTGTGGCTGAGAAAGATATTAACACCCCTAACACATCTTACCTGAGATAAACTATATTATATGGTTTAGATGTAGCTTAAAAGTATTGATGAGTTCTTAAACAATGGTTCATCTATAGCTTAGAATAAATGTTTATTCTCATGAATAAATCTGGTGTTTTGAATTCATTATGAGCTTGTATACCCAAATAAATTCTTGTGGGAAGAATTCATGTAGGTGCTCTGACAAGGTTCACCCATCCTGGAAGACGAAAGAGTTTTTCACAACTAGTATGTTGTTATGAAAAATACTCCCAATTAAAATTGTTGAATACCCAAAATAATTTTGATAATTTTCAAGTTAACTTCTAGTATGTAAATTTCAGCCTATTTATTCCGGTCAACTCTCATTTATTCTAGCCTACTTGTAGGTCCGGCATTAATATAAAAACATATCAAACACTAAGAACATGAAGAACACGATGAACATTCAAACTAAACCTAGCAAACACAAATCAGAAACCAATAAGTTTTCATGCAAGCAAGGGCAATGTTTTGTTTGTAATCATGCATAAATCAATAATCAAGCATTCATTTTCTTTTATTAACACTCAAAAGTCATGATTTGATCAAAATATATCTAGGCAATCGAAAAAACCCTAGAATCTAAATACATGAATCCATGTTATTGATGCGTTTTAACCTTAGATTATTTGCTAAATATGATAAGGTAACATGTCTGTGTCAAGAATTAACCAAAAACAACTTCAAAACAAGATGCTAAGACAAAGTTCATGCAAAGAACATGAACCCAGAATCTGGAAAATTTCCAGAAATTAAAGAACCATTGCTAAAACCTATATTTGGCATTTTAGGCCTCCAAACACACTGTTTTTGGTCCCCACAAACTACATTACCAATACCAAGCATAGTTGAATCCAAAGAACTAACAAATAACATTAAATCATCAATAACATGCATGGAGTTTCAATTTCTAAAACCATCAAATCTTATCCAGCCTATATATCTATGCAATCTGGATTCAAAATTAGTTTTCTAAATATATTTTGGTTATGAACAAGCCTTGTAAACCTAGGATCAACAATATTGCTTCATGATGCACTAATCAAACAAAACAAAATGAACAAATATTGTTTTATCAAAATTAACCTAACTAGAAAGCTTTTGTTATATTAAAAACATCAAACACACCCCAAAAATAAACACTAAATTGTAGAACCAAAATCACAAAAAAAAAAAGAACAACCCTTACTCTTTAAGCATCACTATATTCGCAAACATAAATGCAGACCTAATGACAACCAAAATCTCCTCAAGTAGGCCACATGGACTCCATTTTTAGGTTAGAAAATATACCTTCGAAACCCTAGAATAACTACTGCTTTTTTTGCTCTTCTTTGTAAAGTTTTGCTTCCACAAACTTAATGCCTTTTTAAAACTGAATAAACCCTTGTGCTAGGCTCATAACTAGGATATTTTCTCAATATTTATCTCCTATTTTTCTCTTTCTCAGCTTTGATTTTCAGAGGTTATTTATAGGGTTTTGCTACGGTTTTTTGTTGGATTCAATAAAAAATTGATCATGATTGATCAATCTTGGCCCTTTAATTGAAATGGAAGGGGTTTGGACAAAAAACAACCGTTAGAAGCTTTATACTAGGCTGGTTTTGTAGTAATGGTTTTGGTTTTAGGGATTTTAGTGGTTTTGTCAAACTTGAAGACCAAAGAACTGTTTTTTAGCCTTTTGATTTCGAGAGAAACGCGGTCAACTGTTGATAAGAACCTATTGAGAAATTTTTGAGTGTGAACATAAGAAAAAAGTAAGTGGTTTTGCCAATTGGATGTCACAGTCATAACTGATTGGGTTGACAATTTCAAAGCCTCGTCAAAGAAACTTCAACATTAACGTTGTTTGAGACCACTTGAAGTTGGTAGAGGAGGTGTCCACCTTTCATTTAGATCCAATCTTACTCAATTTAGAGGTCTGTAGCTTCAAATTTATTTTTTCAAAAGTGCTAACTTTATTAGTTCAGAATTTGAAAATGCAAGAAGAGCTGATTAAAGACAAGATGTTGGAGACTTCTATGGAAGAATTAGGGTGTAAACATTCAATTTCATGGGCATGAGATTATAGATGGAGTTTTTTTCAGTTGAATGGTAGAGGTTACAACCTTTAAAGTGATTGGAAATGTCACATTTATTCACCTGAAAATGTCTACTCAACCAATCAAAATTGCTAAGGAAAAAGATGAATAGTGGGTGAATAACATGTCATCTAGGTTAAATCCTAGAAATTAGAGTTTTTTAATTTGAGATCTGACCAATTTCAATTTGGTCCCTGCTCTTCCAATGCTTTTTAATTGCATTTATAATTGTCTTTTAATTTTTAAATGCATGCAATTGCACCCTTGTCAAATTCAAATATCCGTCCTAAAATTTAGCACCTTTTACAAACAAGTTACTAGTTTTTAATTTGTTCAATTTCATCTTTAATTGACCACTAAAATTCTAATTCCTTTAAATTTAGCTCCTGATTTCACTAATTTCTACCCTTAAAATTGGATGCCACTTACATGTTGGTCTTAGTCTTAAATGGCCTCCAAACTTTAATTTCTATTGCAAGCATTAGCAGGCTTATTTCATTATTCCATACAAAATACAAATATTTCTTTTTTCAGTCTTGTACAAGTACAGACTTCAAAAAGACCCGAAGCAGCTGATAACTAGGGACTTGTATCAGATCTTAACTCGGGCTCTATTTTTACAAGCAAGGAGGGATCCTGTGGTTTACGTAGGATAAAGCAGGGGCAGCTTGCATGCTTCTATCTTTTGAGACCAAAATGCTGCCACTACCATTCTTAAATAGGCACTAATAAAGAGCTTGAAAATGTTGTCTCAACACCCTCTTGGAACCAAGTCCTTGATAAATAATTGAGATCCAGCATCTATTTATATAACTGTGCCATCCTCTATTGTTGCCTTTTCTAATATAATCGTGATTCCAGATCGAATGTAAAACCCCTTTTCTTCCCGGTCTGCTTCTTGCACACCCTGCAAAACCAAAGCATTGAGATACATGCATGCAAAATTTTCATAGGAGTCTATTGAGAAGGATTATGTATATGAGCATAGTTTGAATGAGTGGTGTTACTTACATCTTTATTTGTAATGATCACGTCTTTCCCTATCTTCACATTCTTGTCAATTATGCAGTTCCTTAAAGAAAAACCACAAACTTTTTGTCAGAAATAATCATTTATATACCCTTGTAGTCTTATAAATGAAGTGAAAAAAGGAGGTGGTGGGAGGAGGGGGGCATCCATATATTTCGTTTGAGTTTTCAGTCTATATTCCAATATTGAGTCCAGTACCTGATTTTTGTGTTCCTTCCTACGCCAATTGGGACTTTACCCTCTGCCAGAAGAGAGGCAATTTCAGCTTCAGTTTGGTAGTGGTCTGCCCCAAGCATCACGGTATCCTGAAGACAGAAAAAAGAGAGATGGTTATAACTCACTAAAGTAACCAGAAAGGAAAAAGAAAATGTAAAGAATGGAAGAAAAGATGATGGGTCACCTTTAACTCAACGCCACAATCTAAACGGGAGCGTTCGCCGACCACAGAGTGTTGGACAGTGCATTCTCTCAAGAAACATCCATGGGAAATTATTGCATCTACAATCTGAAAAATCAACCTAAAACATCAGAAGGAATGTAATTCATCAAATCCACAAGTTGGGGCTCAATGTACACCAGCATACCCGGCATTTATCAATTTTGGTTGGTGGTAGGAATCCAGGAGATGTATAGAAGGGTGTCTTTGGGTCATAAAACTCAAACTTAGGAGGCTGCAGAAAATATATAGTTAATCAAAAACATGAATCTGGTCTCAGTGAAAAGAAATTCAAACATACGTGCTTGAAATAATATGGAAAGCTAATTACAAATTGCTGAAGCATGGAAACTCAGATGGCTATATTGCATCTGAAGACAGAAATCTTTGCAAGGCAGTAATGCTTCACATATCTTCTCATCTTATATATATGGTAGCAAGAGCAAGTGCCACGAAAAGGCAAGAGAAAAGGTGCCCGAATTCATTGAGAGACAAAAGAAGTGGCAGAAAATATTTCATATTTTCTTCAGATGACATTATCCGCTACATATCTACATATCTATATACCGTTTCGATCACATGGTAAGTAAAAGAATGGTATGGAATTTAATTCCAAAATGTCAAGAGTCAGAATTATAAAACTAACCTCTTCAGCGAGGGCCAAGTTAGCTTCATAAAATGACTTGATGGTTCCTATATCCTCCCAGTAGTCTTTGAAAATATATGCCTGCAAAGCAATATTATATTAGAACTATATTTTCTACAGGAAGCGTACATGTTGCACAGACTAAAACAAATTGAATGTGAACAAGAAAAGAGCTCAGTTTTTTAGTTCTTCGTTATAAGCTTGTTTATTCTTCTTATACACCATGGTAGGAAAGAGGGAGCAAGGTGGACGGTAGGTTTTGCTCTAGGCTGACTAATCATCCTTCTGTCAAAACAGATTGAGAAACATATTAAAAGAACTAATATTCAAACCTATAAAGTTCTCTTACTTGGACATTGTGCTCCTTTACAGCTGCAGGAATGATCTCAGATCCAAAGTCATTTGATGTGGGATACCTCCACCTCAGAAGCTTCAATAAAATATCTGTTTTAAACACATAGACCCCCATTGATGCAATATAGGAAGATTTCAAGGCGTCTTGCGGAGACAACCCTAGATGAGTTGTATCTACTTGCTGCAGAGAATCAACAAAAATATATATGCTCAAATTGGAGTAATTCAGTATGATCTGGATTTCATAGTACTTTTATCACTATAACATAAGGTAATTGCGTAAGGAAGCCAGATGATCAAAATTTCAGATTTTATATAGAAATTATGATGTCATTTAACAGTCTTAAGGAAAATGCCAGAGATTTTAGACACGGCAGGCACCTAGATACTTATTCTTGCCAGAAGATAAGAAGGGCATACATGTGGGTGTAGATTCAAAGGATGCTATGAAAAAAGTTAGTCTAAACATGAGAATTCTGAAATCCTCACCATTTCCCTCAATTCTGAACCCTTAGGTTTTTCAGTGAATTGGAAAATTTGGCCCTTGCTGTCTATTTTAACCAGTCCATAATCTGATGCACGGCTGCAAAGCAATCAAGATGAAATGTTATAAAACAAATGTTTCCATAACCAGCAAACCAAGAAAAAATATCACTTGAAGCAAAGATAAAGACTCAACAGACCTTTCGCCCACTGCAACACATGAAATTGTAATATCAGCATTACTATCAACATGATGCTGTTGATTCATAGCAAACAGGTAAGCCAGAGTTAAGAATATGTTAACTATATTTAAAGTCCATTTTATTAGAGAAACAATGGCATACTTGCACAAAGTCCATATAGTCCATTCGGTAAAGATGATCTCCAGACAAGATAAGTATATTCTCAATGCTCCTGTTCTTGGCATCCTACAAAAGCCAACATAATTTATAAGACTCCAATTCAATTTGAGCAAGGACTGGAGCAATGTGGAGTATGATTAGTTATTTACAGATGAAATTTCCTCACAAGTTTTCATATTCACCTCAAAAACCCATGTGAATTGCCTCACAGCATCTGCTGTTCCTTGGAACCATTTCATTCCTGCTTCCCCAGGCGTTTGAGTTGCAGCTAAAACCTGTTAATCAAATGTGTTCACAATTCAACACCTCATTATGAAGAAATCATGTTAGAAATTTGATGCGATGTTTATTGATTAAATCCCTTGACATATAAGAAGTCCAATTAGAATAACGTGTTGTCCATGTTATCATTGAGATTTGCTTATAACTCATCTGCCAAAATTGGATGATCTGCAATCTCCTGATCAGATCATTGACATGAAAATTTACCAAAAGCAACTTCTGCTCTCGTATCAAGTGAATTAGGAAACCTGGAATTTGATTGTTATATTACTAGAAAAAACAAAGTTCAAGTAAACTTTGATTGCTTGCTGTTTATGTTGTCACAATTACATCAAGTTTTACCAGCACAAAAAACCTACACGATAGGAAAAAATATCATATGGCATCCCGGATTTTGTATTGCAGGAAGTTCAATTTCCGATTCCGAAATCAGAAATTCAGGCATAATAAACACACCAAGACTGGAATCATACCTCCACAAATCCATCTCCAAAGTTAATACCATTTCCGAAATAAGTGTGCGCAAGGTGCCGGTTCAGGGAAGCCGAGTTGAACTGCGTCAACACAAAAATCTTGTTTATTCCACTATTGATGCAGTTGCTCATCGGGATGTCTATAAGCCTATAGCACCCTCCAACTGGTACCTGCAGAATACAATGAACTGCATTATTAAACCTCAAAACTTATAATCTTTACTCATCATCTTCTATGAATCAAACATATTTTCTTACAGCTGGAGTTGCTGCCCTTCTGGTAAGGGGAAATAGCTGAGTCCCCGCACCTCCGCCTAATATGATTGATGCTACATTTTTTGGGTCTGCTTTTCTTCTCCCGAATCGCGGCGGTTGTAAGGTCTAACATCAATTAGGAACCGTTCAGGGACGAGTATACTTCAAATTATGATCAAAGTCACAAATTTTTTAAAAATCAAAATCATTCATATTCAGAAACTAAGATGGCTATATTCATATTATAAGAAATTTTGATCATGGAGGATATCAAAGAGTGACCAAGGAATGCAAAAATTGATTATATAATTAAATCAACTTACCACAGTCTCTCTGCCATTATTTGATGTCAAAATAGCGAAAGCAACACTAGGCTTGAACTTATTGACACTCTTGTCAACTTTCAAGCTTTTTGCAAACTGATTGACCCAAACACTGTTATTGAAACTCCCTCTGATCCTTTCACCCCAAAACTCTTTATCTCCATTGTTAAAACCACCTTTGCTAGCTTTTGCCACATGAGTATTAGCCCTCAAAGCAACACAGCAAGAATCCATTACTGCACTCTCACAGGCAGGCCACTTGTGATAATCGTGAATCCGTGATGGATCACAATCAATAAGTACTTAATTCACTCACCAAAGCACCGCGTACAAATCCCTATAAAAGCTGGGTTCCAAAACCAAGTAACCAAGTAAAGTAAAGATCACGTAAGATATGGTACCAACTTTAAATAGGTGAAAATGGAATGACTGTTGTGTCACATGCTCTTACACACTAGAGGAATCGAGAAAGTACCAAATCTAAGCAACCAAAAAGTCAAGTTTAACAATATAAAACAAACTTTTAAGTAGAACCCAGATAACAGAAGCGACCAAGAATCGAGAATCTAAAGTAGCAAAATGCAAAAGAATCAAACTTTTGACTGAAATAACACATAAAAGATCACATTAGAAAACACACCAAGTGGGCTTTCAGGAGGAGGAAATAGGAGTGAGATACGTGAAGTGATGCTGACACTGATGGTTAACATGGCTTCATTGGCTTGTGAATCCTCACGAGAAATCTTGCATTTCATGTTCTTTTATACCTTTAAAATATTGAATGTGATCTCTCTCTCTCTCTTCTCGCTCGTCATCTCCTGCTGTTTAGAGGTGCGATAAAAATATTATATTCAAGATTTTGTTTCTCTTACTCTGTTGCCTCCATCATTTCTGCCTCTTTGTATTCAAGATTTTTCAAGCAAAATAATCAATTTCGTTCTGTTTTGTTTGAAATATCTTATACAATTTTAAAAAAATAAAAAAACTCGAAATAATTTCATCTCGCTCTAAATGTCAGTTGATTGTTGATTTCTCGGTCAAATTATCTACTTTCATTTCATTTGTTCTGTTTTATGAATAATATTTTTTTTATTTTTTGTTTTTTTAATTTATATTTTTTTTTCTAATTTTATCATTCAACACTTAATTTATTAGAAATTACACTTTATAATTTGTTGTGATTTATTTTCTTTGTAGTTATTTCAGTTTCATGACCTATGTCACAGGTTTGGCAGGTTAACCCGGTTGAATCAAGTGTTTTTTCTATTTTTTTAATTGATATTTTTTTTGTTTTATCATTCAATATTTTGTTGATTATGAATTAGACCTTTTCATTTATTTTGGTTTGTTTTATACAAAGTTATTTCAGTCTCATGACTCGGATCACGAGTTTTACGAGTTAACCTGAGTAGACTTCGATCATTTTATTGTGTCATTGTCACCACCCGATTCCCGGATCCATGACTGGCACATAGACAATGTCTCCCTCTAGGGTACCATACCTATGCGAACTCAAACTTACACACAAACTTTTTCTTTATATAAACAAAACATAGTTCTACATAACATGATAACATAACTAATTTCATAAAATAAATTAAGTATCTTAATACAAGAGTTAATATAAATATCGTAATTGTAGAGCATTAACTAGACATAAAGGAAAAATATTAATTACAACCAAAAGAGCAGGTTTTGAAGGTCCAACAAAAACAACTTGCTAACAAGCTATAAGCCTAAAAGAGATAATTAACGAAAGGATGAGTTTAACAACTCAGCGAGTAGATAACGTTCAATATATGTACATGAGGTAATACAACAATAAGGAATACACACACACACACGACTTTAAGTTCTTACAGGAAAGTTTCTTGAATAAGCCATAACAAAAATATCATAAGGCAAGGCTCGTCAAAGAATCAAAATGCAATGAGCATGACGCTCTGTATTGTGGAATGATTAGTCGCCACATATTGGTAACTCCCCTGACTAACAGTTCAGATACGATGGGCACAAAAACTAACGCTACCCTGTTAGCATGGGTATTATGTCTAATATACCATATGTTATATCATAATCATACATACATATTTATATCTCAAGACTCAACTCATGACATCAATAAAATAAGAAGCTATTAATTCAAAAGTACATAATGATTTATATCATATCTAATCATAAACAAGAAATAAATAACAATATAAAAATTACCAAGAAGCACGATCAATTTCTTATTAATAATTCAATTATTTAATTATACTAATCTTCTAACATATGAAAAATTATCTACTCACCTGACTCAAAAGTAGAAATAACACGGAAGCAGATACTGAAGGCAATCATATAGATATCCTGCATGTAGAATATCAGGATTATCTTAATACAAAAAGAGACATATTGAAAAGCAACTCAAAAAGAATGTATAATCTATTTAATACACTTAACTTAGAGTCTAACTCATAATCTTATATGTTTATGAACCAAACTGGTCTTTTTTCTCAAAAAACTAAAAAATCAAACGGTTTTTCGAAATCTAATTAAAAAGGAAACAAAACATAAAACTTGATAATAATTCACAAATAAACCTCAATTATTCATCAAAACCAATATGAAAAATTGAAATTATAGCTAGGGACTAATCTGGAATTTTCTCAAAGTTACATTGTAATTTTGCCAAATTGAAGAACCAAATTGAAAATGTCATAAATTCATAACTATACTAAAATTTTACCCATAATTCATCCCCAATTATGTCCAGAATCTTGAATTATGCTTCAAGGACCAATTTGCAATTTTTTCAAAGTTCAAAGACTAAACTGTATATTACTAAAATTAAAGGACCAAATAGAAATCTCGTCATCTTCAACCTCGAGACCATACTATCCAGATTTCCAGCAAGTGTTTTTCTCAATATTCTTACACCTAACATATCAATTAAACCAATTAGTCTCAAAATCATTATTCCTAACAAAATCATCTAAACTTCAGTAAATTAAACCATTACCCATAAAAAGTAATCCATAATATTTCAATCAAACCCAAATCATAATCTCCAAAACCCTAATCTTCAATAAATTCATAATCTTAATTTATACCAGTAATTATACATATAAAAACATAAATCTTACATTTTAAACTTATTTTCTCTAACTCTCTTCTTTTCCTTTCTTTCTCTCCTACTGGTTCTCTCTCTCTAATTTTAAATCTCTCTCTCTTTCTCTTCTCTTCCTATTTATATTTTTCAACTCATATGCAATTACCTAAATGCCTCTCATTCTTTTATACTTAATATTTATCCCTCCAAGGGCATTGTTACCTTATACTATCAATTCTTTCTCTTTTATATTAAAATATTACAGTCCTTTTTCTAGATTGATTTTTTTTTCAATTTCATCATTCAACAATAGGTTTATTGGGAATTGAGTTTTATAATTTTTTTTATTTGCTTTATATATGGTTATTATGGTCTCATGACATGAGTCGTAAATTTGGAAGGTTAACCCAGATTGATAGGGTCGATCTAATATATTATTGTTTCGATATTAAAAAAAAAGATCGTCTTGAATTTTTTTAGTCAAACTATGTTATTACTAGTCATTGAGGTTGTCTTTGGATTTGTCAAGTCAACTCTCATATGGTTTAAATTTTTTTTTCTACTAGAAAAACATTAACTACTCCTTTATGTTTCTTTTTACATTAAAAAAAATTGATCATACCCATAGCGTAGCGTAAACGCAATCTAGTAGTTATTAAATAGAAATATTTAAATTTTAAAATTATATTTAGATACTTGACATTGTGTTTGAAATTTGAATTACATAATTTCAAGTTTTATATATATTCAAACAACACGCAAAAATACTAAAAAAACAAAATATATCATTTAAATTAAAAAAATGAAACACTAAAGAATAGAATTGAACACCTTATCTCTATTAAAGAACTTTCTCAACCTAATAGTTTAAAATGTTAAGTGAGGTTCCAAGATATGATCTATATTATTTTCTAACACAGCCCCTCAAGTGAAAGCTCTTTGAGCTTGAAACTTGCACAGACTCACACTACTTTGTGCTTTATTTTTATCAAATAAATAAGAATGGTGAGATTCAAACTCGTGACTGCTTGGTCATCAAGGCTCTAATACCATGTCAAAGAAAAACTTCAACTCAAAAGCTTAAGTTGTTAAGTGAGGTCCTAAGATATGATCTATATTATTCTCTAACACTCTCTTGCTATGAATAGAAACCACATATACCGAACACCTGTCCATATCAAAGTTGATGCCTTAGTACCAAAATATGCTCAGTTTTTTGTCAAGCTGCAAGTGCACACCCAATGTTAGGAATTACATCTTAAACGATCTTTTTAAAAAAAATATTATTTTTTTGTTTAAAATTTATTATATATATATATAATTTTGGATTGTTTTGCTATGCTGATGTCAAAAATAATTTTTAAAAAATTGAAAAAAATTTTTTTGATGCATTTCCAAGCAAAAAACACTTTGAAAAGCAACCACCACCACACTCCAAGACATACATGCATAATTAATTGATTTTCTTTAGACTGTAATAATGATAAGTAGATGATTAGCAAAATTCTCTTGAATTAAGAATATGCGACATCCTTCGCCTAGCTTACATGTCAATTAAAGTTAATTTCTTATATATATACA
>Ga0325405_1002351_pt1 | contig 19429 bp, 18 predicted proteins | sample PopdelMetagenome_21_FD_205663 | JGI IMG/M metagenome (GOLD analysis project Ga0325405, IMG submission 205663) | Populus deltoides microbial communities from Bellville, Georgia, United States - Xylem-Control-R2 | ecosystem: Host-associated > Plants > Phyllosphere > Stem > Wood/Secondary xylem...
GAAAAATAATCACAACTTTTGTCACTCTTGATAATTTTAATTTTCTTTCCCTTTTGGTTTTCAACTTCTCATTTATAATTCTTAAACATTTGAAAAACTTGATCTTTATGTTTCATTAAATAAACATAAGTATACTTTAATATTCATCAATAAAAGTGATAAAATACTTATTTCCTCATCTAGTTAAGATATCATTCAATTCACATATATCAGAATGCACAAGCTCTAATAAATTTGTATTTCTTTCAACTTTAGGAAAAATATTTCTAGTCATCTTTGCTTAAATATAGATTTCATATGTTCCTTTATCTTCAATATTATAAGAAATTAAATTATGTTTAGCCATATTTTTTAATGATCTAAAACTAAAATGTGTCAAACGATCATGCCATAAAGATAAAGATAACTCAATCATATAAATAGAAACATTGACTTTATTATTAATACCAAGTTTGAACATCCCATCACATGAGTAGCATTTCCAAACAAATAGTTTATTTTTTAACACAATAATCTTGTTTGACTTTAAAATAGCCTTAAAACCCTTCTAACAAAGCAAATTTGTAGATACAAGATTTTTCCTTATATCTAGTACATCTAAGACATTAACCAACAATAATTTCTTTTCAAAAGTGAAATTTAGTTCAACACTTGTTTTTCCCACACCTTTCTTGGATCCTAAGCCCCACATTTTCTATGTCAAGCTCTCAATTATAGTGGGATGCTCAACACCGTTAGCTTTGCTCATCAAATCAGGGGATGAATCTCATCTTTTAGATTACGTCTAGATTTTCGCCTTTAAAACGATTTTATCTAACCTAGCATCCTTCATAACAGTTGTAGTCTTGGATGTGTAGATGAGTTTAGGCTTTTAAATCTCATGATTTCGATGTCTAAGACTCAAGATATGCGTGTTTGAATCTATAATATAAAAGTAGAGAATCCTATTGCAAGTAGGATTGCATCTTAATTTTAAAGATCTGATTAGAGGTCCAAATGAACTTGGATTTCTGATCATAATACCTTTCCAGAAAGCTTGTAATGTGTACTTTAACTTTGATTTAGTCCACGTTCACATTCTGAAATTATAACTCAATGAAAAACCTGTCACAAGAAGCACGATTTGAAACATAAAATGCAAAAATTCTTATATTTTAGCAACTAATTCACAGTTTCTTAGTCATGTCAAACTCATAAAAATATCTTCCAATAAGCTCAAAATACATTAAAAAGCATAGTGTAAAAGGAATAAAAACATATGTATATTTTGCACTTATCATTTAACAAAACGACAATTCCAATCTTTTATCTTCAATCTATTGGAAGACAAACTGTAACGATCTGAAATTTCCATATAACTTTTATATTTCTAATTATCATGTCTGAGTATAATGGGGTAAATTTGTATTTGTGCAATCTGCTAACAATACTTCCCATTATAGATTCTTTGATTTGCCAAATTTACAGTAGAGTTTTCCCTATAACTTATACATTTTCTTAGTTCTTTTCTTATCCTCTTAGGCAACACGATATCAAATAACTCTATTGCATACACGCAGTAACCTTCGGTCACTTACCAATTCAATTGTTTCTTCATTTGATTCTTTCATATCGTTTCTCACAATTCATCTTATATTTTTTTTCATTTTTCATTTACTTAAAACATATGTGTGATGAATACACACACACACATACACAACAAAAGAGATGCAATAGTCAAATGCTAGAAATACAATCATACAATTTACTACATTTCAATTTGAATTTATTAACGCAATTTAAGTATTCGTAGTACATAAAACATATACCTAACAAAATTATAAATAGTAAAATGACATAATCAGTGCTAGCCCAGTTCATGACATAGACCTGCAATATATATAGCATTATAAGAGTTATTAGTCGTCAAGAAGACTTATGCTCATGATTTTTATGAGGCAAATGAATCATTATGTCTATTAGCACTTTAAACAATCTTGCTCAAAATATTCAACTCAAGTTCAATAAGACCTCAACTCATATGATAATACTTGTGCTCATCATTGCAACTAAAATAACATTACAAATTTAACATCTAGTCATAAAATACATGTACATGGTTTTTCATAAGGAAAGAGAACAATATGCTTATCCAAAATTCTTTTAACATCTATTACATATATATATATATATATATATATATATATATATATATATATATATATATATAATTACACACTAGCTATTATGGCATATAAGTTCATATTTGTCACTTTCGACATTGCATTTATGATGAATTACGTAATACATTCAAATCTAAAGTTTCCGACTATACATCACCACATAACAACTCATTTTCTTAATTTTGATTCCTCAATCAATAATTAATATTTTATTTCCTTAGTTATCGATTTTCTTGGGTACAATCCTTGAAGTAAACACATGTATTAATCTTATGTTTACTTGTCACCTTAACATAATTTGTTTGTAACATTATCATATTTATTATTTTCTAGGTATCACAACTGTTTGTTACATTATCACCCCATTAACATTTACTTTGACTTAGTAATACATCAAACGATATTATGTTTTAAGTTGCCAATCAACCTCCCCTGTCATATACTTTTTTAAGCATCGATTAATGGTCTTACACAATGGTTTTCATTATACAATCAAAGATAGTTTCAATGATTTCCATATTTGGAAACAACAACACCATGGTTTCTACTAATTGGAAACAACAACACAATGGTCTCCATTCAAAACAAAGACAACCACATGAATTCCCTTTTTATTAGGGACAGCTGGGAAGTAACTTTTATTGTCCATGATTTAATTTAGAGGATTTGTCAACTTAAATAAAAGCATATGGAAAGGAGAATCTACATCATCATCTTATAATTAACCAAATCGTACTGTGCTTCCTTGGTCATCATTCTTTTAGGCAACTAAACATTAAAAGTTGCTATATTCATAGATATTGGTAATTAGTTGTCAACAATCAATTATATATTGTCGTTAATCACTGATACTGTGGTAATTAAGTATCGTTCATTTCTTATCCTTAGTCACTGACACTCAGACCACAATGTATCATTCCTATCTCATCCTTAGTTGCCGATACTATAGCCACTAAGTATAATCTGATCATCTCCTCGCGGATGCCAATAATTCCGGGAAACCCGTTTGATTGCCAACAAATTCGACTATTAATATCTTTCTACCGAGCTATTTTTAATATTTTACTCCACATCTTCATACAACCTTATATCGCATTATTTTATTTGAGCTATGTTCAATAAACAACTGATGATAATTATTATGGTCTAGGAATCCTTGTACATATAGGATTCTTCCATGCCTAACTATTCATTCCTAACTATGATCAATTTTGTATATGGTTCTTTAAACATTAATTTCGATTGTGAATAACACATCATACTCTTTATTTCATCGTATTAGTAAATGCTTTCAAATGAGATGGTTCACAACACTCATTACTGATAATCCTAATATGGACCTCATTAACCGGAGTTAACCTCATCCTTTACCTACAGCTATCCAACATGGATATCATTAGCCAAAGCTAATTTTCAATGCTTATTCTCGGCTACCCAATATGAATACCATTAGCCGAAGCTAATCTCATTAATCAATCTCAGTTATCCAATATGGATGCTATTAGCCAAAGCTAATTTCATCAATGAATCTTGGTTATCCAATATGGATATCATTAGCTGGAGCTAATCACGTCATTTAATCTTGATTATCCAATATAGATACCAGTAGCCGAAGCTAATCTCATCAATGAATCCTGGTTATCCAATATGGATACCATTAGCCGAAGCTAATCATATCATTTAATCCCAGTTATCCAATATGGATACCATTAGCTAAAACTAATCACATCATTTTATTCATTGTGTTTCATGAGTAATTTTAATCGATTGAAATCGAGTAGCAATATTATGTATAAATACTTCAGGGATTTAATAATAATTAGTTAAAGGTAGAGACCACCTACCTGCCCTCTCGTAGTGTGTCCTCGTCTAATCAAATATTTGATCTCAGTCACACCTCCTAATACATAAAATGATAATTACTTAGTATATTTTTATTTAGGTAATGTCAAAGATCATTTCCACTCAAATACCAGAACACACATACATTCATTCAAACGTCTCCCATGTTTATATAATTGTACAATGATAATATTGTAACAAGATATTCATTTCTAATTTTAGTGAAGGTCATCTACAAAAATTATATCATTATGACACTGAAATTGTCAACACAACTGAGTTCTTTTGACATTGAAAATTATGAGCGAAACCTAAGTTCTAATACTGAAAATCATCAACAAAAACTAAGTCATCTTGACATTGAAAATCATTAACGAAAACTAAGTCATTCTAACACTGAAAATCATCAACGAAAATATTAAGTCATTTTGACACTGAAAATCATCAACAAAAACTAAGCCATTCTAACTTTTCTTTTCCCAAAATTCACGCATTTGGTCAAATAAGTCAATACTAGTTTCATTTGAAAGATATCATCCATACCTATAACCTTTATAAAGATACCAACTCCAAATTATATTGTTTTAAGGCTCAAAATTAACAATTATAGTAGCACCCAAAATCTATCTAGTACTATATCGGTCTGGACCTTTACTCGGTGTATTTATAATATATGGAGTTATACAACTCCAAATAAGTCGAGACTAGTTCCATTTAAAAGATAGCATTCATACATATAACTTTTATACAGACACTAACTCCAAATTACATTGTTTTCAAGTTGTAATGTCGACTAAAAGTTGGCTAGTAAGATTGTCAATTTTAATTACATGAGAGATAAATTTGACAAGCACACTAAGTGTATTTATGCATCACTACATCCATTATCATTACTCCATATTCAAAGAAACTTGCATTTCCTACACATTTTCAAGAACCCTAGAATCACAACATTGAAGGTTTTTCAATTATCCTTTACTAATTATAAAATCAAAGGGGAAAACTAAGGAAGAACACTTTTATCAATAATTTCAAGTTCAAATTAAAGAATTCTTACCAATTTCTTCTTCAATTATTCTTCCTCTTCATCACCCATACTTATCCCTGAAGTTCCTATCCTCCAACCAAGCTTTTTAATTTTGGCCTAAAAGTATTTCTCTCCTTACAAACCTATTTCCAAACTTCAATCTCATAATTTGAAAAGATTTCTCAAGTGATTTTTGAAGAGAGGTATGAGAGAAGCCTCTTTCTTTTTTTTTAGCTGTTTTTCCACATGAACAGTAGCAGCAAGCATAATGACATTAGGTTTTATGGATCAATTACTATTATACCCCAATTTATCCCTTATAAATTTCAATTTATTGCACTGATCAGACATTGTGTCTTTATTTTTATGACCTTTCCGAACTTCGATTGACCTTATATTGTAACCCAAGGTAAAACATTATGTCTTAAGATCCCACATAAAATTGCAATCTGATCAAACGGTTGGATTGGGAGATACGTTCAATATTGTAAAATTGGACAGTCCAAAATTTCACATCAAAAATCCAAATTTCGCATACCATATAATTTACTTAAATCATCTTGGGTCTTAGCCTAATTCTTTGGAGATTCCTATTCATAATTATCATAAAAACTTTTCTGAGTTTCTTACCACTTTTAGTCCCAATAGCATGATTGTACACGAGGATGATACTGAAATTTGACGTTTCTCACGCAAAGGGTCATGCTTTGATTTATTTGGCATCTCCTTCTATTTTACATATAATATCACCCAATTTAAAAAAAAAATTGTCCTTCAAGTTATTATTTTTACTTGGTCAGGGAGTTTTCATGATTTATCGTTAACTAATATTTCACATACTATTTTATTACTTTAGTTTCTCTAAATTTTAAATTAATCTCCCAAAAATGTTTATCCCAATTCATAAGATTTTCTCTCTAATTTATTATTTTTCAATTAATAATTACTCTATTTAACCCAAATTTATCTATTTTTGATTGGGGGTTTACACAAACTAATAGAATAAAAACCTTGTTGAGAAAGCCTGAGAAAAGACCAGAAAAAAAAAAAGAGAGAATTCTCTAAGAAGAAAGAGTATATATTTCTCAAAATTCCTCTTCCAATCAAAGATTTCAACATCACATCTTGTTATAATGAAGATTTTATTAATGAACTAGTCACTAAACTACAATAGCTAAAAGTTTCTAATTATCATAACTCAATTTTGACTCATCCCTTTTCTAAACTTTTCCCAAAACCCAAAAAGGGCAAAAAATTCCAAAAAACATGTTTTTAGCAATTCACATGCTTATTTTTTGTTTTTGTTTTTTTACTATTTTTCTCTTCTTGATGTTTTTTTTAAATAAAGCATTCAAAAAATAATTTTTCAATGCATTTGCATCTATTTCATAATTTTCAATGTCTTTTATTAAAAAAAAAACCTATGGATAAGTAAATAAATAGGACCCATAAATTTATTAAAACCACTTTATGTTTTGGATCAACCAAAATGGTCATGAAATGGCTAAAAGAAGAGAGAAGCAAGCAAAGATGAGAAAAGTAGAGTGTGGAAAACATAAAGAAACATGTTAATTTTTATGAAAAGAGAAGCGAGATTAAGAAATCTTATTTTTTTGACATACCTATGATTTTACTTGGGTATAAGAAGATATATTTTAACACTAATGACCTTTCATCATTATTTTCCTATTGTTTGTGTTTCTTTATTACAAGATTTTAAAGATATCATTCTTGATGAGTTACCTAGTGGATTGTCAATGATTAGGGGAATTGAGCATTAAATTGATTTTGTATCTCAAACATTTATACCTAATCAGCCACCCTATAGAAGTAATCCTGATGAAAAAGGAACTTCAAAGGCAAGTGGAATAATTGATGATAAAAGGGTACATAAGATAAAACTATAAGTCCATGTGCAGTTCCGATATTGATAGTACTGAAAAAGAATGGGACGTAACAGATATGTTTTGATTGTTGTGTCATTAACAATATTACAGGATAAAAACCCATAGCTTATTTTAGTTAAAAGCTTAATGGTGCAACATCGAATTACTCTACTTATGATAAGGAGCTTTATGCTTTTGTAAGAACTTTGAAAACTTGGCGACATTACTTATGGTCTAATAGATTCATGATCTAAACTGATCAAAAGTCATAGAAATATCTTAAAGGCTAATGATATCTGAACTATTAGCATGTCAAGTGAGTAGAGTTCATTGAAATGTTCCTATACATTATTAAGAAAAACATAGTGGTTGATGCATTATTGTGAATGTATGTACTTCTTTCAACTCTAAACACTAAATTATTAGAATTTGAGTATGTGAAAGATTAATATATTAAGGATTTTGATTTCAGCCAAGTATATGTTGTATGTGAACATCCAACCTTTAATAAGTTTTATAGGGTTAATGGATATTTATTTAAATAAAATACGTTATGTGTGCCTAATTTTTTTATGCGTGAATTGCTAGTTCGTGAAGCTCATAAGGGTAGATTAATGGTATACTTTGGGGTTGCTAATACTTTAATTGTTTTACATGAGCATTTTTATTGGCCTAAAATGAAAGAGATGTGCAAAGAATTTTTGATAGACGCATAGCATGTAGAGAAAATAAGTCTAAAGCTTTACCTAATGGTTTATATACTTCTTTGCCAATGCGTAAAGAACCTTGGGTTGATATATCTATCGATATTGTGCTAGGTTTACCTAGGTCAAAAAGGGGTAGGGATTATATGTTTATAGTTGTGGTTAATTTTTATAAGATTGCACATTTCATATCTTATCATAAAACTGATGATACAACTAACGTAACAGATTTCTTTTTTTAAGGAGATAGTTCGGCTCTATAAGGTACCTAGAGTGTTATGTCTGATCGTGAAGTTAAATTTCTTAGCTACTTTTAGAAGGTTTATGGGGGAAATTAGGAATAAAATTTTTATTTTTTACTATTTTTCATTAATAAACAAATGGTCAAACTAAAGTAGTTAGTAGAAATTTAACTACATTGTTATGAACTATCATTAAAAAATATTTGAAAAACTAGGAAGATTGTTTGTCATTTATTTAATTTGCTTATAATAAGAGTGTGCATTCTACTACTAATTATTCTTCTTTTGACATTGTTTATGGCTTTAATCTTTTGACACTTTTGGATTTGTTACCTTTAACTATTGATGAAAAGGTTAGTCTTGGTGGCAATAGAAAAGCACAAGTAGTAAAGGATCTCCTTAAGAATGGGAGACAAAAAATACAATAAAAGAATGAGAAATATACATTCAAAGCTAATAAAGGGTGAAATAGGGTTAAAGGGTGAAATAGGGTTATTTTTTAACTAAATGATTGGGTTTGGAAGCATATGAGAAAGAAGAGATTTTCTTAACACAAGAGATCTAAATTGATGCTAAGAAGAGATAGGTCATTCCAAATCCTTGAAAGAATTAATAATAATGCATATAAAGTAGACCTATCAGGTGAGTATGGTGTTGTGCTACTTTTAATGTTTATGATCTCTCTTTGTTTAATGCAAGAGATGATTCGATGTCAAATTATTTTGAGGAGAGAGGGGATGATACGATCCAAATTACACTAACATGTAACGACCCGACTTTTTCATAGCCAAAAAGAATCGATGGAATTTTTTTTTATAAGTCGTTAAGTTCTCGATACTTTTCACAATATCATTCTACGAATTTATAAATGCATTCTATTCATTACCAAGGCACAACATACATAGGATAATGTAAAACAACATCCTATAAAAGTGACAATATACATCCTCGTAACGGTATTTAAGGTTTATCATTTAATGTAGTGCAATACTTATGTGATTTCACAATACAACATTCTCATAAGAGAGAATATCACATACATGCATTCACCACATTATGTTTACAAGATCGTACTTTCGCATCTGTATTCCATTACAATTTTTGATACAAGTCTTTACAAAAATTGTCAAATGACAAATATTCAACTAGTTCGTTCGTTCTTATCAAATACATAACACCTAAAAACATACTATTACATACCACCTTTCAAAATATATGAACCTGTGGAACAGACTTTCCTACGCACCTTGATTGTGTGATGTCCCTGTTACAAAAACAACATCGATACAAGAATTGTAAATAATCTAAATATGATAATAAACAGCTACAAGAACGTTATCGTTACTTTTCGTTAGCAACTGAAAATGAGTACATTCTTTCATTTACTTCTCATATGCATTGTACAATCCTTATTATTTTGTTAAATGTATTATTCTTACCCATATGCCTCAACCTCTCCATAGGAATTGTGGGGTCGAAATTTAATCGTTGGTCGGAGTTAATTACTTCACTTTAACCTGGTCATCCACCTTGAATGCTTTTAGTCGTAGCTAATCGCAATATCTAAACTCGATCATCCGTATTGGATGTTATTAACCAAAACTAATCACAAAATCAAACTCATCATCTCTTACAGATACCATTAGCCGAAGTCAATCATCATTAGAGGTGTTCAAAAAAATCGATAAACCGAATAAATTGAGAAAACCGACAAAAAAATAACTGGAATAACCAAACCGAGAAAAAAACCGATTCAACCGATTAGAATATTTAGAAAAAATCCTGGTTCGGTTCTGTTTTCGGTTTTTTAATGCAAAAATCGGTTTACCTGGGCCGAACCAAACCGATTCAAAAAAAGATCCCTAACCAGCAAGCTCCATTTCCACTAGTATAAATAGAAACTTTTTCCCCCCTCTTGCTTAACCTTAACAAACTGCCAAAGCAAAAGCACTCGCTGCCACTTTCTCTGGCTCTCTACTAACCCTAAACAATGTCCACCTCCAACACTGCAAATATATAATATAAATATTCACACCCCTAGGAGAGAAGAATACAGGCAAATCAAACATTTAAATTTAGACGACCACTCTCAATTTCATTAACCATAGAAAAATCTCAAAATCAATGGAGGATCCAAGCTCTAGTCAGCCCTCCTCTTCCATTGACTCGTATGTTTCAACTTTCATCTACCCTTTTCTTTTGCTTATGATGTAATTGTTAGTTTGTTTATATGTAAACAGAAAAACCCCTAACTTTTATAATATATGAGGTTTTTTGTTTCTTTTTTTTGAAGAATGATTGTTTGGTTTATTCTTATTAGCTTATATGCCTTGACTGTGTTTTGAAAGAATCGAGAATGGATTTGTTGCACTATATGCTCGTTGAGTTTTTGGTTACTAGGTTTTGATTTAGTGTCTTCACTATGTGGTAACCAAACTTGTTTATGCGTAAATAATTATAGGAAAAGTGGTAAGAAATATTTTTTTTATTGCAATTTTAGAGCAAAAAAAGTCTGCCAATCGTCGTGTTATTGACGAGACGATCAATGATGATAACTTTGTGGTTGCTATGCATCCTTTTATAATGGAGAAGCTTCAGTTTTTTCGTGGTGACATTGTGTTAATAAAGCCAAAAAAGCCCTAAAAAATGCATATAGGTTTTTCCTGTTTTTTAGATAAAAAACCGAACCAAAACCGGTCGGTTTAGGCCAAATCATTTTGGAATGATGGGCTAATTGATTTTGGCATTAGAGATAATTTTGGGTTTGTTTTTTCCTAATACATAATTTTACTCTAACAAGCATAATTTTACTCTAACTTATTGAATAATTAATCAAGTTTCTTGGCATTTTTTATACTTCGTGTTCACGTCTCTTTATAGGCTTGGGTGATGGTTCAGCTACTTATAGTCTTGGTGCCTCAGTATAGGTTATTGTTATGCCAAACTCAACTTCAAACCTAATCTTAGCTTTATTGGGAAGAGTCAATTTGACTGTGGGTTTTTAGATCTTATATCCACTAGGTTCTCATGACAATGCCAAACTCATATACCATTTTAGTATAAAAATACTAGCTAAAAAGAACATAATTGAATTCTTCATCATCACAAAATAAGAATATAAAAGAACTAGAGCATATCACCAAAGGTTTAGTGAGAAAATACTCAACGTGAAAAGTCTACTCGAACCCATTATCATCAAAGCTCTGATTAGTCGAGTCTATAAATATTCCTTATAGGAATGACTATACACTCTCTCTGACCAAATTCTTTTTGAAGTGAAACAAACAATGAAAAATCATATTTGATAGAAAAAATAAGCATAATAAAAAAGAACCCTCTTGTTTCCAACAACAAATAGTAAAATCTTCCAAACACCATCAATTGAAGTTGAAGAAAGCAAAAAAAAGTCAAGTATGCCTTGTTACAATTATGTAAGGCTGATTGAAAATAAAATGAACCCTAAGTGTGAAACACCAAAGGGTGAAGTTTTGTCATTAAAGAAAAATTTGAAGGCTTTGGCCAGAAAAAGAAAAAATAAAGGGAAGGCCAAGTGTGGAGAGAAATGAGTGGAGAGAAGAAAGAAAGAGTGAGAAAAGAAGAGAGTGTAGGAAAAGAAGGGAAACATTTTAATTTTTATGCAAAACGAAGTGATCTTACATATGCCTATTTTTCTTATATGCCTATGATTTTACTTTTATATAAAGAGGCATACTTTAACACTAACAAACTTGATCTTGTGTTCCTAGTATTTATGTTTCTTTGTTACATGAATTTGAGCATGTATTTTCTAATGAAATTCTAAGTGGATTGCCACCTATAAAAGGAATAAAACATCAGATTGACCTAGTATCAGGTTCAGCTATTCATTATAAACCAGCCTATATAAGTAATCTTGGGGAAACAAATGAGCTTCAAATGCAAGTGGAGGAGTTAATGTTGAAAAATTATATTCGAGAGAGCATAAGTCCATGTGTTATTCCCAGACTTTTAGTACCTAAGAAAGATGGTACTTAGAGAATGCGTGTTAATTGCAGAGCAATCAATGAAATAACAATAAAGTATAGACATCATATCCCTAAATTAAATGATATGCTTGATGAATTGTATGGATCTTGTATGTTTTTCAAAATTAATCTTTAAAGTGGATATCATCATATTAGAATGAAAGAAGGTGATGAATGAAATACTTTCAAAACTAAATATAGTTTATATGAGTGAATAGTTATGTCTTTTAGACTAACTAATGTGCCTAGTACTTTTATAAGATTGATGAACCATATATTACTTGCATTCATTGGTAGGTTTGTAATTTTGTACTTTCATAATATATTGATTTACAGTAAAGGATTGGATAAGCATATATATCATTTAAGGCAGATACTTGATGCGCTTAGAATGAAAAGTTTGTATGATAATCTAAAGAAGTGTGACTTTTGCATGGAAAAGATTGTTTTTATTGGATATGTTGTTAGTGCAAAAGGAATTAATATGGATAAAGCTAAGGATAAGGCTATAAAAGAGTGGCCCACACCTAAGACAGTAAATTAGGTAAAAAGTTTTAATGAATTGGTTAGTTCTATAAAAGATTTATGAAACCTCTTAGTACAATATTTGCTTCATTAACTAAAATTATAAAGAAGATAGTAGGTTTTAAATGGAAAATTGAACAAGAGAAAGCTTTTAATTTGTTAAAAGAAAAGCTTATTTCGACTCCATTACTTGTTTTGCCTAACTTTGCAAAAACTTTTGAGATTGAATGTGATGCTTTAGATATAGGTATCAGAGCTATTTTAATGCAGGATAAAAGGCTCATAGCATATTTTAGTGAAAAGTTTAATGGTGTAACTCTAAACTATGCAATATATGATAGAGAGTTGTATGCATTAATGAGGACTTTGAAGACTTGGCAATATTATCTTTGGCTTAGGGAGTTTGTGATTCATAATGATTATCAATCTTTAAGACATTTGAAAAGTTATGGTAAGTTGAATTATAGACATGTGAAGTGAGTGGAATTTATTGAGACATTCTCATATGTCATCAAATACAAGCAGGGTAAAGAAAATATAATTGCAAATGTATTATCGTGAAGAAATATTCATCTTAATACTTTGAATACTAAACTTTTAAGATTTGAGTATATGAAAGAATTATATCTTGATACTGATTTCGGTGAAATTTATTTCCAATGTGAACTTGCGACAACTAATAGATTTTTTAGGCATGATGAATTTTTACTTAAAGATAAAAGATTATGTGTGACTAATTGTTCAATGCATGAATTGCTTGTAAGGGAAGCTCATGGTGGTGGATTAATGAGACATTTTAGGACTACTAAGATTTTAGAAGTTTTACATGAACATTTTTATTGGCCTCACATGAAAAGAGATGTGCAAAGAATTTGTGATAAGTGCATAACATGTAAACAAGCTAAGTCTAAAGTGAAGTCTCATGGGTTATTTATACCTTCACTTGTTCCTAGGTCAAGGAAAGGAAGAGATTCTATATTTGTTGTTGTAGATAGATTTTCTAAAATGACACATTTCATATCTTGCATAAAATTGATGATGCAACGAATATAGCAGATCTATTCTTCAGGGAGGTAGTTTGGTTTTATGGTGTTCCAAGATAATTATGTTTGATCAAGATGTTAGGTTTTTGAGCTACTTTTAGAAGGTTTTGTGAGGTAAGATAGGAAGTAAACTTTTATTTTATACTACTTGTCATCCATAAATAAATAGTCAAACTAAAGTAGTAAACATGACTTCAACTCAATTATTAAGAGTTGTCATTCAAAAAAATCTTAAAAATAAAAAAGATTGTGTGTCATTTATTGAATTTACATATAACCGTGGTGTACATTCTACTATTGATTATTCATCATTTCATATTGTTTATAGTTTTAATCCTTTAACACCACTAGATTTGATTTCTTTACATGTTAATGAAATGTTTAGTCTTAATGGTAATAAAAAAGTACAAGTGGTGAAAGACTTACATACAAAAATACAACAACATGTAGAAAAAAAAAAGAACGAGAAATATGTATTCAAGGCTAATAAAGGACACGTATTAATAAGGTTTAAACTAGGAGATTGAGTTTAGTGCATATGAGGAAGGAAAGGTTTTCTAAACAAAAGAGATTAAAATTGATGCCTCGAGAAGATGATCCTTTTCAGATAATAGAGAGGATTAATGATAATGCTTTCAAAGTGGATCTATCAGTTGGGTATGATGTTAGTGCTACATTTAATGTTTCTAATCTCTCTTTATTTTATGTAGGTGATGATTCGAGGATAAATCATTTCGAGGAGAGAGAGTATGATGTGATCCAAGCAACACCAAGAGATCTCTTAAGATGTTCAAATAGACTTTCAATGGGTTTATTCAAAACACAAAAGCTAAGGTGGGCTTCACAAAGATATTAAATAATGAAGTACAAGCCTTGAATAATTTAACTCATGTTTAAAAAGGACTTATAGGTGGACATTAAGAGATTACAAAAGGATTGGAATAAGAAGATTCAAACATGTTAGTTTTGACCTTCAGCTACTATTTTGATTGTAATTAAAGCTACAAAATGAATTTTAATGCGATTCTAGTTGAATTAGAAAGTAGATATCCATAGATTTCCAGTGAGATATGGAATCTCTTCTAATTCATTAAGACGAGAGAGAACCATACGATCTTGCCAGCAAATTACGAAAACAATTTTATTCTTATTTAAATTAGTTGGGCTATTATTTTATTTATTTTTTAGTTATTATTAAGCCTTTTAAAGATATTAGGGATTTTATTTAAATTTAGGTTTATTTGATTACTATTAGTTGTTAGGTTTATCCATATTCATTAAGGATATCCTATTAGATTTAAGATGCTTTCTAGTATATTGTAGAAACTTAAAAAAAAAGACTATTTTTAATAATAAAAAAATAACATTCTTATTATCTTTTGCATAATTGAGTGATTCTCATACTAAATTTTTAATTGAACTTACAAACTCTTTAAATAATTGATCAATTTTGTTGTGATTTTATACTACTCATTTGAGTTTCTTTATAGGCGTAGGGTGAGAGTGATAATTGTGTATAACTTTGGTTCTCCAAGCCAGGTTTTTGTTGGATCAAGTTACAAACCATTAAAATCTGATTTTAACATATCTTGAAAGGTAACTGCATCAAAAAAAGTCAACGTATCCCAAGTAGCACATTAAAATATGGAGTAAATTAGTACAAAAGCAAATAATCTCAATTAAGTATCTTGAGCACCGGTTTAAACGGTTTAATTTGGACCAAAATTTCAACTTATCAAAAAATTTTATTTAAATATATTGTTTAAAATCAAATAAGCCTAATTTAATTCCTTCTAGTTGAGCTTCTTCTTCTTCTTTTTAGTAGATTTTGATTTAATGAATGTTTAGTTAATAGTAGTTTTTTTTATTATTAATTAGGCTCAATTTTCGTTGCTTTTAAATTTCAAAACCAATACCAATCTGATTTTTTAAAAAAAATTTCTAAGCAAGATTATCCAAAAAAAAACCTAGTTAGGTTAGCTTAGATCGATTTTTATAAATATTTAAAATAATTTAATTTATTTTCTCACCTTTGGATCCTTCATTCAGTCATAATAAAATTTATAAACAATTATCTTATCAAAATTTTAAAAAGCTCCCTAAACATTCTTCTATACCATGAGTAGTTAAAAATTAGCACAACTACCATATAAAAATCAAATTCTGCAACATGAATAAATTAAATACTGTCTCTGTGAAGTTCACATTTAACGATCTTGTTTTCCAATTAGGATTACCCTAAGTTTTTTTTTTTTTGACATTTTATTCCTTGAATTTATAAGTTTTTTATACAGAGTATAGGAAAAATTTGACAAAGTATATACTCTCAAATTATAAATCTTTTATGTAAGAAAATATTCGATCTATTATAATGAAACCATAACTAGCTAATATTGTTGACATAGTGTTATATCATCTCTTTAAATTCTCATTCTTGAAAAAAAAATATATGCATTAGTTGTATAAAAATAAAGATCAATATAATAAAGTATATAATACTATAACACTTTATTTTCTGTCAAAATTATAATTATAATTCTAACTCTAAGACAATCACACTATCTTATGGTGCTAATTTTTTTTATTTTATATCGAGTTAAGCTAAGTGTTTGTTGGACTTTTTTTTTTGGGTGAAATAATTTTTTTTAAAAATTTTAATACGATCAAAGTATGAATGCTAAGGATTTATTAAAATTTAGAGTTCGATTGAGATATAAGGAATTGAAAGATATTTTATTTCATCAACTTTATTAATTTCATGTTGAAAAATATACAAATTAAAAAATATTGAAAATGCAATAAAAATTGAGGGGCTAATCTATACAAAACCAATTACTTTGTATACATTAAGAAACATTTTCAACTTATAGTTATTAGAGTGGTCTGATAAATCAACTCAGTAGCTTACTTGATTTGAATCAGATTTTTTTTAATTATTTTGAAAATTGATCCCATTAAATTTGAATGACTTAATTAAATTTGAGTGAAATTCAATTGTGTTAATTCTAAAATTTTATTTTTTATTTTTATTTAAAATAATATTATTTTATTTTAAAAAAAAATTCGACATTGACATAAGATGATTTTAGTAAGACGAGCCCTTAACTGGTCAAAATCCAAGATAGGTTTGAGAGCTATGACTACAATGTCAAGTATTTGGTGTACTAAAATCTGGTCCCAATGCCCTTAACTATGCCCTTAACTGGTCACAATGCATGTGGCTTGGGTTTTTCCCTCTGGACTGTAAAATCTGTAAGGTATCTTCGTACCAAAATAGTGTCAAAAGTAAATATCATTCGTCCAGCTAATTTTTCTCTTGCCACTTGATAATCAAGCGACAGAGCATCCAAGCAAGAGACACCACGAGCCGTTTCCATAAATTTTGAATCTTTTGGGATGGAATTAATATCATCGACGTGACATTCTGCACAAGATAATCGTCTGCTTTTTTTTGCAGTCTTCTCCCTCCATACCGTACGAGATAATGATTTTTGGCTATTGACTTTTACTGGAAAAAACGACAAGTATAATAATGTTGTCAGATTTGCGATGCAATGGCTAGAAGATAAGAGCTGTTGATTTTGGCGATATCTCAGCGGCTAAAAAGAACTAAGCAACGTTAGGCTGAGAGATTGGTGGCGGGTGTATCTTGATTCCAATTCGAGTCCCCAAGCGGCGGATCATTCATCCTAGAGGCCGTTGCTTAGAGCATGACAGGTCAATTCATCCTCAGAACGCCGGTCTTTGAGTTTGCACTTGCACCCGTCCACAATGGAACCCAACAAAAAGAAGAACAATCTGATAAGAAAGGGGATCGCAATGATCCTATTACTAGAAACACCAGGTCAAATCATATTTTAACAAATGCAAGTTCAGCTACAAGGAAAGATAACCATTTCTATTTGCACTAAGGACTGAAGGACAAATGATTGATGCATGGAACCATAATTTACTGTAAAACAATTTTCTTTCACAGGCATTGCTAGACGGTATAGGTGCAAAATTAGTAAAAACGCCACTGCTCAATTGTGGTCCCCTCTGAGACTCTTGTAGTTGAACCAGGCCATTTCTCTTCAGTCTTCATAGCCACAAGCCAATAGACATTCCCAATCAACATTTCATTAGGTTGAGGCTTCTTCGTTAGTTATGTAGATTTGAGCTTTATCTGCCTGTAAATCATAGTGTAGAATAATCTGTAAACTACTTTAACCAACCAAGGAAAAATTGAAACAAATGCATGGGAAAAGTATTCCAATAGGGTTACCTCCTTCTCCCATTCACATTTCATGGTGACGACAGAGAGTACCAACGTTTGAACCACAGTTCCGCATATCATTCCAGCCCAGAGACCCTGTCCAGTTCTCATTTAATTTAGGCATAGGAATCTTGTTTCAAAGAGAAGAAAAACGATACATTTCGAACAAGCATTTTAGAAACTGTTGTTTCAGCTGAAAGTTTCCGCATGGAAAACAATTATTCTGGGATTTGTAAAATGTACTTTTTAACACAATCGCAACATTTCAGCTTGAGAATTCAAATTTTTAGCTTCCATTCAATGTGAATAATATGAATATGCTCATATTAGTAACAACATGGTTGCACTCACTTTAATACCAAAGTGGAGCAACCAACCCAACAAGAACCCAAGAGGCACCCCGACTATGTAGTAGCTTCCTATGTTTATATAAGCTACTAATGCTTGCCAACCAGATCCAATTGCCACACCTGGAAAACAGTACACGGCCATCAAAACCATAGTAATTCTAAATACCATTTGCGTTTCAATTCTAAATATCAAATTCTTGTTTTGTTTCTGACCTGAAAGAACTGGCTGTATGCAATTGAGCAGAATGGTGAATGCCAGCAAGACTGCTAACTCATTAACCATTAAAATAACAAAGGAGCTAGAGGTGAAAATCATCGCAAGCTTCTCAGGGAAGGCTATGACAATTGACCAAAACAATAGTCCAACCACTAGAGAGGTCAATAATGACACGATGGTAGCAAATTTGGCACCTTTTGCATTGCCTGCACCTAGTTCATTTGCCACGCGAACCCTACACAAAGAAACTTCCACATAATTAGCAAGGGAAGGGGAAACTGAACTTCCACAATCCTAGAAACCAGAAAAGAAAAAAGAAAAGGGTCATCTTCCGACACCAAACCCAAGACATTGTTTACGTACTTATATGATCAAAGACGATAGAGGGTAGCCCAGACCATTGAAAGATTGGGTTTAGCTTATGGTTTGGCTTAATTTATTTTAACTTTTTGTTGAGTTTTATTAATTTGACTTTATTTATTGAGCTTGATTTAATTATTGTTGGGAATTTTATTCAGTTGATTATAAACTCAATTGGTTGTTCTAGTTAGAATTTTAGTATCTATATCATACTTTTCTAAATGTTAGACCATTGTTGATGAATTGAATAAAAATTACAAAGTTGCAGACTTTTTCAACCCCTATTCTTTATCTTCTTCAACTCCTCTTTATTTGGCTTCTTCTTTGTAGCTTCTTCTTTTCTCTCTTCTTAACTTATTACTTTATTTTCAAATCTCTTTTGCCCTGCATCAATTATTGCCATGCATGTATGTACAAGGAAACATAGGAAGCAGGATTAAAATACCATGCAAGACTAATAAATCACTGCTTTTTGATATGTCTGTCCATGCAAACTGTTGATTTGAACTTAAAGGTTTAAACTACTTGACAGACAAATAAAAAAATTCCTAGCAGCGACAGAACTACCATTCAAAATCCAGCCAACATGAGATTGATGTAACCAGATGTAAAAGTACCAGCGACAGAACTACCATTCAAAATCCAGCCAACCTGAGATTGATGTAACCAGATGTAAAAGTATGAGTTTGCTGCAACTAAACCTTCTAGGCAGACATATTTTGACTAAAAACTTCCAAAGGTCTGCAAATAAAAGTATTCCAGACATGACAACATTTTGTTTCCAAACACATTCCTGTGAGTTCTAAAGGAAC